>Ga0099846_1000219_pt1 | contig 23388 bp, 27 predicted proteins | sample CB_VirMetaG_FD_78180 | JGI IMG/M metagenome (GOLD analysis project Ga0099846, IMG submission 78180) | Freshwater to marine saline gradient viral communities from Chesapeake Bay - CB_1504_1 Viral MetaG | ecosystem: Environmental > Aquatic > Marine > Coastal | place: USA: Chesapeake Bay... | reverse complement strand
GTTTAGGTACTTCCATACTAGGTACAGAAAGTTACGGAAGTCCTTTAACTCGTCAGGGATTTGCATATCGGGCTTGACTCAATGGATAATCTACACACATATACGGAGGAATATGGATAAACCTCAAGCAAAAAGGACACGCAAACCGAAAGCCCCCCATCGTCAAGTTGATGGCTACGATGGAGAGACTGTGGAATCAGGAGCGAAGACTAGTATCTATCTGCCCAATGATGTCATGGATCAGGTCAAGAGGTTTGCGGATGCCGACAAAGTTTCCGTTAGTCACTTTGTACGGAGTGCGGTGCTGGTAGCTATGCGCTCCAGGATGCGTTAGAGTTCGGCAAACTTCTTCTCGAAGTCATCATCCGCCATCCCTTTCTGGAATGGCAGTACCTTGGTGAGGTCATTGAGGGGAGTCCCCTCAGCCGCCGAGGTGATGACATCATTGTCTTTTAGGAGTTGTCGCGCCTGACCTAAGATGCTGGCGTTGTACTCGCCGGACTGGTGCATATCGTCAATGGCAAGGCTGAAGGTGTCGATCAACCTGCTTTGCAATTCTTCCATGCGTTTCCGCATGTTGTCCGATAGCTGCTTGTCCATTATAAATTAGGCAATCACATAGCTACATGAGAAGTTGAATGATGTCGTAGCACTAATGTCTGAAAGAGCAACAGATGACGACGATGCCGCAGCAGCAGTTTTTTTATGTAGCTTTATAGTATTGGTGTTAAGTACAGTGCTTCCAGTTAGGTCAACAATGCTTACCCCAAAGTTTTGTACGTTTGAGATTGAAGCTGCGCTGTAATAATTGTTCCCATTCTTTACTGTGTATGGGAGGCCACCAATTACAATATCACCTGTGGCATCACCTGATACCGCACTCAAATAAATACGTCCTGACACATGCACCCGGTTCCCAATCAACGTATAGGATGCCGTTTGCAAGGAGTAAGTCCATCCCGTGCCAGAAGTTGTAGCTCCTTCTAGGGTTGGCGTAAATGTTCCAACTTTATATACGGACAGAGCGGAGTTGTCGTCTGTAGGATCAAATTGTATCCCACCAGTCATTACTGTTGAACCTACTGGTGAGGTCCCTGTAATCCCTGAAAACATCTCCTGGGCGCAACTGATTAGGCGATAATTACCCCAGTCGGCATTAATGTGATCCGCGCCAGTGATGCTTTCCAAGGAGAATGCTCCTTCTTTTCTTCCTGAACTTGGTTCAGTTCCAGTCATGCGTATCCCCTCTGCTGCCATGTAGACATTACAGAGGCGCATATTTAAAGAAGATGCGGAGGTTTGACCAACAAACCAGCATCCCCATTTCCGTGTTGCTCGTCCATCAGCAATGGCAGTCGTCCCGCTAACGGAGTATGAGTTGCTTAACTCAGAGTACCCTGAAGCAATGTAGTTGGTTGTGGAAGATGGAGATAACACTAATGCTACACCATCGTTCAATTCCGATGTGTAAGATGTGACGACATTGCCTCTGTGAAGCCATAAGCCAATTCCGTATCCCCAAAGAGGATTGGTGCTTTCGTCAAATGCTTTGTCTGCACCATTGCCGGATGCGTAGAGGTCTGAGAAGTGTATTGCATTGACATATTTCCCACCTGTCCATGAGTAATCTAAATCACCCCGGCCAACGGAAATACCGCATCCATTATTTTTGAATGCTGAAATCTTTGAGTAAGATCCAGAATAAGCCTGGTCAATATAGTAGGCGTGTTTGTTTGTACCAGTTACAACGACATTGTGGACTGTTGGCTCCATTAGCCGGATGCCGTATATGCCAAACCCTGCTTTGTCGTTCCCATCCAATACAATGTTTTGTAGATAAAAACCAAAGATTGAGTTGTCAAAGGTCTGGGCAACTTCTGTCCCAACCGCTTCAGCGGAGGCACGGATAATACAAGCTGTTGCAGAGAGCGGCCCGTCATAGAATATAACAACCTCTTGGTTGCCATCCCAGGTAGGCACGCCAGTTTGTGCAGTGTCCGGGTAGTTGGAAATTGGTGTCTCTCCAAGGAATCCACAATTTCTATTTGTGGCCGGATCAAATACAAGATCGCTGGTGATACGATACTTTCCATTTGGAAGGTAAACCAACTCATTGGAATTTAGTGCAGCTTGCAATGCGGCGGTATCATCAGTTACTCCATCGCCTGTGGCTCCGAAGTCTTTGGCGTTTTTGTAAATTTCCTTTGCAATGCTAATCCCTCCTTGGGTAACCCCGTCATGGATAACCAATGACTTCTTCGAGGTATTGAAAGTCAATTCGCCTTGTGCGCCTGTAAAAGTTGAGTGTTGGGCAGTTGTGCCTCTACGAATTTGTACCTGTATATTGCTCATTGTCTTTATTGTTTAAATGAATCCATAGGAGTAGGAAGAGTCTGTTGCGCCAACTACACTTCCATAATCGTAGGTAGTAGGGATTTCAGTAATAGCTTGTTTGTACCCGCGCTCGATGACAACTATATTTGCGCTAGTTGCTGGAGCCGAGGTAAAGGAAATTTGGTTGGATGCTCCAATGATTGTGTAGTCTACGTTCGGTATCTGCACCAATCCATTGACTGCTACATCAAAGGCGGAGGCAATAGAGTGGTTGCTAGTGAAGGAGAGTGTAAAGTCGGTTGTTGTATTGTCCCCGGTATGCGTGGATACACTTGGCCCTGCTGAACTAATGTCCAAAGTCAATGCGTCAATCTGTGCGGTTACGTAACTTTTGTTGGCTCCATCCAAAGAGTCTATCGGGTTGGCAAGGTTTGAAATCCGCTTCCCCAACATATCCCAGGCCGAACTGTCCCCGAGTGCAAACTGGATAGATTCTGCTACCCTCTCGTAGTTTTCCTGCGCCGAGTACAAGCTATGCAGGTAGGCGGTATCCATGTCCGCAGCGGTCAGTTTGGAGCCGTCTTCAAAGTTTACTATCGAGACGGGTTCTTCTAGAATGCTTACTCGCCTTACCCTTACTGTCGTGCCGGAAGTTGCTGAGTTGAGGTAAACCTTTGTGGTAGGGCTGGTGACAACAGTGAACTCCGTAGTGGCAACACCATCAATCTCCACCTTTATGTGATTCTCACGCAAGTAGTCGAAAGTAAATGGGAAGGATCTGGCATCCGCTGTGGATGCGACAGGTATATCAATGTATGTGTTGGCCATTTGGTTTCCTGGTTAAAATTCTAGTGTCTGTAACAGGTTGTCAATAGTTGCTCCTTGGCGTTGCTGCATCCGTGCCATCTCATATTGCTGTTGGAATCTACGCAATTCTGGGAACTCCCGCAATGCCATATCTAAGGATTTTGCACGATACTCCGCCAATACGCTGTTAATCATGCGTATCCTTGGTGATGGCAAGCCCGGTTCACTCCTCGGATTCAGCTTCTTATAGTCTGCGGAGCGTACTAACGAATTGAGGGATTGCCTGAGTGTCTTCCCGTCAATCTTCACCTTGGACATTATCTCAAGCCTTCTGTCATGTGCAGACTGCCCATCCCGGTTCCTATGGGCCGTGAGATCCACAAGACCTTTGTAGGTAGGTGATACTTGTTCAAATCCGTGGTCAAGTTCTGCAATCTCCTTCATCACCACATCTCCTTTGTCGAAGCTGAGGTTGATTGGCATGGTAGCCCTCCAGAAGTTTGTGCCATCGTACTCTTTGACTTCGCCCAGTAGGTTGCGCTTCGGGTCTAACTTGCCTTGTTGGCCAGGGAGTGTGCGTAAAAAATAATCTCCCATGTTACGCAACTCTTTCTGTTCGTGATCTCCCATTATCCCTGCGCCGATACCTCCAACTGTGGTACGAAGCAAGCCAGATGCAGGAATGAAGTTAGATCCTAAGTTCCCGAGGAACTTTTCCATCTTTGTTCCAGAGTTGTCAGTCAATGCCGACATGAATTGGTTCAGTGAGGCCAAGTAGGATTTATTCAGAATGTTCCGCTGCAATGTAATAGCAGTGGCGATGAATAATCTGTCGAGTGATCCTTGGGTCACATTGAACTCTCCTTCGTAGGACATATCCCCAATGTCTGCATACAATCCAATGATTGTAGCAAACGGATCGAGACGCTGATACGATATCCATTTATCACCAATCTTGATGGAGTATGCTTGCCATCCTGTTTCCTCCAGGCGTTTTCTTCTCTCAATATCCCTGGGGCCACCACCGGATACGTGGAAGAATCCTTCCCGGTTTGCAGTATTGATCCCGTAGACTAATCCAGCCAAGCCAGAAATTGTGGTAGTAAGTCTACCTATGGCTGCATTCCTTATCAATGGGTCGGCATCATTTAACTCAGCACGTAATTGCTTATAGTTCCTGAGTGCAAGAAGCGTCCTGTCAGCAGAGTAGCCTAGAATGTTTAATGGAGTCTTGATGAACGGGACTACGAATGCAGTAGATGGGTGCTGGGACAATGCTTTGTAAATACTATGCCCTATTGTTCCTTTCGTTAAGTCCTTGGTGAACGCCAATTCATCTGCTACTTCTGCCCCATACTTTGCAAGTGCGCTCGTCTCAGGATCAAAGTTCTCATTCATGTATTGCGTTGCCCTAGTATGGATCTCCAATTTTTTCGTGAGTCCTTCATCCTTGGCTATCGTAACGCCTTTGCGGTATAGGGCTTCTTGGGAGTGTAGTTGATGGTCTGCATCAATTACTTTCCTAAGTCGATTTTCTACATATTCCGCAATTTGCTTCGGATCTTTTAAGCCACTTGCCTGTGCCTCAAGGAAAGCCTTATAGGATGCTGCCCTTCTCGCATTCAACTGGCGCACAACCTCGTCCGTGGCAGTCAATACTTTGAACGGGTAACGAAATGCGCCTAAGACTGTATCGACCTTCTTAGCAAATTCTTCGTCAAACTGTACGCCGAATTTCTGCATGAGTCCAAGGTTCTGGATATTCTCCGCAGTAAGCGACTTCTGTGCCGATACTTCTCCAAATGGGATTGTTGACTTACCCATGAGGCGGGATGACTCCTCCTTGTATGATAGTCCCGCAGCTTTCCAAATGTTCTGGTCTAGGAAGGAATCGTAAGCGTGTTTCCATACTGCCTTGGCCAATTCCGGGTTCCCTGTCATCAGTGCGCCCATTGACTTCTCAAAAATATCAAGCGTGGTAGATAACGCACCGCCCAGGCCATTTACCACCATAGTAGGGACAGGACCAAGTAGGTTCTGCAAATAGTATTCCCTTGTCATCTCGAAGAATCCTGCACGGGTCTTGATGGCAAGATTTAATACTTGGTTGAGAGCTTCTTCAGGATCTCCCCCTCTTTGTATTAGTCGGATGACTTCCCTTGCTACATCCTCGCTCTTGGCCCGCATATTAGCTTTTGCGCCTTCCGGGGAGCCGGATATGATTTCATCCACATTGAAGGGCGACTTGTTGTTGCGGAAAATGTCAATTTCCTTGAGTCCCTTACCAAATTGTCTGCCAATTTGCGACTCCAGTGCGCTCATCTCGTAGAGATCATGCAGGTGCTTTGATACAATAGCTAAGGTTTTCTCTTCACTAAGGCGTCCAAGTTGTTCATTGATAAACTTAGTGAGGTCAGCCATGACATCCTCGGATGCTAGTCGGAATGCTGTGGCTCTGTTGCGAATCTCTTTGAGTGTGGCTATGTCATCAGTGATTAAAGCCTTGCCATAAGCGTCCCGCATTTCTCCTGGTAAGCTGTTGATTAGGTTCGTGGCATTTTCCAAAACCTCTTCTCTTGTCTCTGGTTTTGCTATAACTTTCTCCTGTTCCTTTACCTTCTTATTAACCAACTTCATGTAGCCATAAGTATCGTTGGTAAAGCTTAATGCTGGCCTACCACCACGCCCAATCCCTCCGCCGACAAGCTCTTCGATGTGTTTATTCACCTCTTCGGCATCTACATCTTCAGAGAACTTTACATCCTCATCTACGTCTCTAGTAGCCTTAAAGTAATCACCTTCCGCCAAAGCGGTTGCTTCTTCCACCACATCACCTGCCACAGGTTTAACGGGTGCTGCCTCTACTGGTACTGGTGCAGTTGTGTCTACGGCTTCTGGGACAACCTCTTCCGCAGCTTTAGCTGCTTCTTGTTCCGCTTCTAAGTTTCTGATTGGGCCAATAAGAGATTCCTCATCCAAGAGTTCTTGTGCGTCAGGTCGCTTTAATATCTCAGGAATTATATCTTCAGGGTTGTCTGCCTTAGCCCGTGCTTTAGTGAAGGCTTTGTGTAGCTTTAGGGATCGCAGGAATACCTCGAATGCTCCACCGATCACAATTCCCTCTAGTGCATTCTTTAGTCTACCTTCGATGAATGTATCATCCTCACTGGCTGCAAGATATTCGGAAACAGGAGTCTGCAACGCCGGGTGTGCTTGCAATAAGTTGGAAAGCCTAGCCTCGTTAGATGCAAATACTGTAAAGTCGGTAGCCGCCCCCGCCAATGTAGCCCGACGAAATGGTCCACCAAAAAGTACCTTCCCGGCTTTTCCTAGTTTTGTTGCCTGTCCTAGCTTTCCCGCTACACCCATGAACGGGATGAATCCAGTAGCAAATTGGGAAATCCCTTGCACCAGGCTACCTTGCCATGTCTTGCTCTCCCCTAAGAAATTTATGTTTACATCTGGGAGATCCAGCATCCCGCCAGATATGAAGTTACTTGTGTAGTCAAGTAGGTCGTAAGTGTTGTCAACCGCGCCGAGAAGACCACGGAACGGGGCAAACGCAATATCCGCAAAGACATTAGGCTTATCTTCCTGCTCCTGTTCCCGTGGTGGTGTCACAGGCTCAACGCCCATGTCGAGTGGAGTACCTAATGGATCTTGTTCTTGGGTTGGGAGAAATGTAGGCATTGTCGTAAATCCTTACTTGGTTGGCTCGATGCTTTTATAGAAGTCCCCGTATGTTTTGTATAGCTCCTTCTGTGCGTTAATTAAGTCGCCAACCTTTCTATTCAGCAACTCGGCCTTTCTTTTGACCGAATCAGCCTCTGGAGTATCTAATTCTTCTTTCGTCAGAATTCGGTGTACGTTAATGTTTAGATCCTTTACGTTTATCGAATATCCAATGCTTTTGTTGTCTTTGGAGATGTCATACCTTTTTTCTCCGTCAACTTGAGTCGTTGATTTTTTGAACTCGTGTAGCTGGGTGAACACTCCCTTGGATGCTTCTATGCGAAGATAAAGGCTTTCTAGTTGTTCTCTAACAGCAGATGAGTATGGTACTGCTGGGATTTGGACAGGACGAGCTCCAGGTGATGACTGGTATGTATATCCAGGAACCATTGGGATTGTGCCATCAATGATTCCTCTTACTGTCTCGGTATCGTATCCAGGGATGTTTTTATTCCCCTTCTCGCCCCAAATGTACTTAGCTGCTTGTGCGGCTATCTTCTTGTCTTTTGTATTAGTTAATACTTTCCAGTTTTTTTCCCAAGCATCAATCAATTCTGCGCCCAGTTTTTTGTCTTTTAGCTTTTCCGTGGGAATTGCTTTACCCCCTATTTCGGCAGCTGCTATGTCGTCTAAGATTTGCTTCCGTGCTTTCTCGTCATCTGTGAAATTCTTATAGAGTTCAGCAAAACTGCTGGCTGTGTTAGACTGCCAATCTTGTAATTTTTTAGAAAAATAATCTTGTAGTTGTTGATTGATCTGTGCTTCTTGCCCGGACAATGATTTTCGATGTTGAATTACATTTAACTTAATATCGTTTAGTTTTTCATCTGCGGCATCTTTCCAGGATTTGTATGCTTCTAAACCTAATAAGGTTTGACCACGATCCCCCAACTTTTTTGCCATCTCATTTTGTAGAGCCGCTGTTGTGCGAGAGACTTCCAGATTTGCATCAGAAATCTGTTGATTCAAGTTTATTGCTTTATTGATGATGCTCTCCTCGGTATATGTCTTTCGTCCTGGAATGAATTCGTCAATTTGCGCGAGAGCATCATTGATCGCTTTTTCTTCATTTTCCTCAGTTGAGCCTAGCACGTAATTTGCATAATCTTTTGTAAAGTCTTGGGACGATTGATATACCTTTCCTTCCCACTCGTATTTGCCAAGTATTTCAATGTTATTCTGCCCAGTATTGAATACTGTTATTAAGGCTTGGGTCTGGGATTCGACCTTTTCTTTTTTAGCACGATTATTTTCTGAGGCTTCTTTAGACTCTTTGTAGTCCTGCTGCTCCTGAATGTCTGTAATATCATTCTTGAGATCCGCTAAGAACATGAAATCATTCTTCAACGGAACTTTCCCTATGGTTAGGTTATCCTTTGCAACTTTTATGAAGTCCCGTGCCTTATCTGGATTTTCTTCTGCAATAGAAAGCGCAATACTTCGAAGAATCTCCTTCTGCTCTTTCGTATTCAAGGTGGCCGTATCAGTCCATGCCCTAATGATGCCTTGGACGAACGCTTCCTTATCGCCTTCATCATTTAGATCATTAACAGATAAAGACGCATAAATGGAATTTCCTATGCCCCGTACATTATTTTCGACAAACTGCTTTTGCTTCCGGTCAGCAAATTGTTGCGTGATTGCTGGCTTCAGATTGTTCCATTCCTTGTAGAATGTGTCCGATATTATGGTGCTGTTGGCAATCCCTTGGTTTTGATTGATGAATGTATCCAGTTCATCATCGACAATCTCATCGACTGTCAGGTCGTCATCACCAGCTTGTTTGCCGTTATAGAGCCTACCTTCCTGGGATAGGAAAGTCTTGTAGAAGTTTTGTGCGTACTGCTTCCCAATCGCTTTCCTATTGCGCTCCCAATTCCTGGGATTCATCAGCGGAGGAAGAAACCCTTTGCGTTCAGCGGAATCCAAAGCATCTGCGGATCGTTTGGCTTCTTCTTCCAACTGTTCGTTGGTCATGCCTTTGATCTCTTGCTCGTACATCTCGCTATATGTTACACCCGCTTGCGTGTATGCTTGCAGACCAGTGTTTACATTCTGCAAGGCCGATGCCAGCCCTTGCAGTTTGTTCCTTGGAGCTTCCTGCACCTGCACCCGATACTGTCCAGCAACAACCCTTTCCGGTTGTGCAATCTTAGTCGGTAGATCCTGAACTTGTTGTCTGGCCATGATAAATTACCCTACGCCTTTCTGGGCTGCTGCCATTTGCATACCTTGTGAGTATCCCTGCATCCCGGCGGATGCAATGCTTGTCACACCTTCAAGCAAGCTGGGTTGACTGACAGGGCGACGTATGCCGATTAGATTCTGTTGACTACGCATTGCCGCATCTTGCAATGCCAAGCCAGTAGCTATTTCCCGGTATCCCTGCTCTTTGGTTTGAGCATACCTGAGATTGCCTTGCTGGCGGAAGTAATCGTTAATCAAAGCATCTACACTAATCCCTGCAACTCCAGCTTCTCCTGCGGCTACCCTAGCCCTGGACATGCTGGCTTTAGCACGTTGCTGCAATTCAAATGCTTCGGCATTCGCCGCTTCTGCCCGTTGCTGTTGCTGGATCAACATTGCAGATTGCTCCTGGAGGAACCTCTGCTGCTCCTGCTTTGCAGCAATCTCTTGGTATTGCTTTGTCGCCCTAGCTTGCTGGCGTGCGCCAATAAATTGTAATCCAGATATTATTCCGGAAGTTGCCGCTGCGCCAACTGCTGTTGCTGTTGCTGTTGATGCTCCTAATGCCGTGCCAAGGGTTGCAAACCAACACATATCAATATCCTCCCTTCCGTATCAAGAAATACTCATAGCCAGCAGGAGTGTCCTGAGTCTCAAAGAACTCCGCATTCAACCATCCTAGCCATCTCTTGCTCACTGTATTGTCTTTGCTAATCAAATTAAATCCGTAGTCGTATCCAGTAAGGAGGTAATCTATCCATGTGCGACTATACCGCAAGAACGTAGATTGTACTGTCTTGACCAGATCCGTACCCAACATCCAGATCGTAGCGATTGTCGGGGTGTCCGTCTTTCCAGATCCAAAGCAAGCAATCAGGTCACCATCAAACGTCCGCATGGTCATAGCGATGTCACTATTCTCATAGCTGACATTGCAAGCATAGTCGGTCAGCACGCCTAAGCCTTTGATTTCGTTGACATCCTGGTCACGCAACTTGTCACACAACTCCGTGAGATCGCCCCGGGTTGCTTCCTTAATTACGCAATCTGAATACTTAACCTCCATATCTGCGACTCCTGCTGCTGGCGTGTGATTCAAATTCTGCTGCCAATATTTGAACTGGCAATGCGCTATCCGATGTTACCGAGATGGTAATGTCGTCAATCGCTGCATAAATGGGGAAGCGAAAGAATCCGTCCTGTACAGTCAAGACTCCTAATACTAGATCTGCGCCTAGTATTGTTGGGTTGTAGATGTGTTCGTAGGCTGGCCTGTACTTGGATGCCACATTGACGATGAAGTGTCCTGTGTTGGCAAACTCAATGCTGCCCGTCCGTAGAGTCTCCTTCGTGTAAACACTAGCTGCCCTGCCTCCACCTACTGATGGTTGCTTCAAGGTCGGGCGTGTAAAGGTATAGGAGAATTGGTAGGGGATTCCAATGTATGCGCTGCTGCTGTAATTACCAAGAACGACAATGGTATTCCCGCTACGGCTATCTACATTGGCTTTCACTCCGGCTTGGCTCCATACTTCAGCCTCAAAGTCAGTTTCGTCTACTTTGTATGGGGCTGTGAAAGTTGTCTTGTTCGTTCCGGCATTATAGCTCGGGGAACAACTGGCAGCTGCTTTCCGTTTATCCAAGTGGATCGAGTAGGCTAGTCCTGAATCCACCAGTCCACTTTCCAGAGACATCTTCTCGAGGTGTGTCCTGGTATCATCCTTGGTCACTAAGTACAGGTCACTCTCCAGGAAGAATGCGCTAACAATGTCATTGCTGAAGGTGAACTTAGACCAGGAACTTTGGATGCGCTCGGTTCCACGCCAGAAGTATTTGTAGACGTATGCTTCCTTCAGGTTGCTACCAAGGCATACGATGCAGTCTTCAGCGTTAGTCCCGGCCATGTGCCGGATCTCGCCAGCAATGTATTTAGGGATGTGTTCGGTAATCTCATCTGCCCTCATATTGTCATTGCTGACATCCATGAAGTATTCGTTGACTGCTCCGAAACTGTTCCTGGTGAATGGGAAGTAAATGAACTGTCCTAGTCCCAGGGGGCGAACCTTGCTGGAGGTTACATATTCTGTGACCGGACTGATGTTGATTGTCTTTGGGGTCAGTAGTTCATTCCCTTTGATGACGAACTGCGTCTCCTCGCTAAATACAATTAGCTTCTCCTGGAATGCCGCTACGTGCTTTAGGAAACTTACCTTGGTATGGGATACTCCTACGTCAATAGGTGCGCTGTCTAGTAGCTGGAGAACTGTACTACGGAAAAAATTTCCGTACTCATCCGCTTCGCTGAACAAGATATTCTGCCCGGATAACATTCCAAGTCGGTTCTTCCAGAAGAAGATGTTCTCAATGGTGTTATTGACAAAGGAAGGGTCTGGGTTTGTCGTTGTGTCCCCGACTTCCCGTGTCCCCCATGTGTTCGGGATGATGCAGTAGTTGGCTTCGTTGGGAGAACTCTGTGGCCTGATGATATATGGCAACTCGGTAGCATCTAAGGCTGTCGGTGTGTCCGGGGCGATTGTTTCAATCCAAATGCCATCACTGTAAGGTTGTAGTATTGCTACTGCGGTTGCATTGGCTCCACCTCCACCAGTAATTGTAACTGTCGGAGAGGTTGTATATCCACTTCCTGGGTCGGTAATGGTTATGGACGTTATTTCATTTGAACCATTAAGATTCGCTGTTGCGGTTGCCGTAGTGCCACTAGCTGGCGCAGAAATTGTAACTGTTGGAGCAGATGTATATCCACTGCCTACATTCGTGACCTGGATTTGCTTTACTGTGCCGTCATACTCCCCGTCAATATTAGCTAAGAATCGAACATAGTAGTCGTCTTGGTTTAGTTCAATGTCGCCCTTTACCTGAACTTTCAAACCAGTGTAGGTAGTTGTGGGCAGGTCAGTAAGTCCAGTCACGCTTTGACCTACGATGCCTAATCCAAGTCCACCAATCCCGTCATGTGCTCCTACATGGAATACTGTTTCACTTCCCGTATATTCAATAAGGATGGAGCCAGCATTGGTTGCGCTTGCGTAGGATGGGGTAGATCCTGTTAGTCCATCTAAGTTTGCAAGAGTGATTGTGCAGTCAGGAATTGATAAGTCTAATAATGCGCCAAATACACCTTGAGCGATTATCTCAGTAGATGCCCCGTTTGCTGTTGTTGCTTCTCCCGGTTCGCCTGCTGTTGGAAGTGTTCCATTTACTAATTCGCTATTTGCATTCTGCCCGTCATTGGACTTGTAGGTAGCATGGTAGGTTTCGTCTCCAATGGTAACATCCACATGGAAGTCCTTGGCGTAGTCACCTTGTTTAACAAATATAGCAGCCTTTTTCTCAGCTGCCGCACTATTCGTCCCGGACGCACTGATCTCCTTGGTCTTGTTCAGGATGTATGTGGTATCAGCAACTGTGATAGCTGTCAGATTGTCCTTCGGCGTGGCATTGCTGATGTATGAAAGGTTGGGAGTAATTGATCCTGTAAGGGCATCGTAGACGTTAAGACTCGTCCCGTCCGTGGTGTTATAGATCTTTGGTGCAGTTGCATTCGGTTCTATTACCAGCAAATGCCGTAACCCTGGCCCACGATTGATGAAATGTACGAAGCTATCTTCACTTATCGGGGTGTCCGTCCCTAACTCCCCCACAAACTGAGTGAATGGACGCTTCTTCAACCCGTCTACAACACTACTATATCCATTGACCTGCGCCTCACCTTGGCCAGGGAACCGAAGGTTGTCAGGTTGTTGGCTAACCCCCTGCGCTAAGTTCGGGATGCTGGTATTGATTAACGGCATTACCTAACCAAAGTCTGGAATACTTGTAGATTGTCAAATACTGACCTATCAGCAGAAGCGGAGTCCGAGGACTTGGCCAATCTCCTGGCCTCAAATTCGTCCCTCAATGTGAAAGTTTCCATCTCCCCGCTGCCGATATATCGTGCAGCCATCTTCCTTGCTGCCCTAATGGTAATCCAACGGCGGAATGATTCAGGTATTTCTGTAAAGTCTAGTAGGAAGGTGATCTCTACATCCAGGTTCTTTGTGAATGTTTCCCGGTGGTTCTTCCTGTCGTACAACTTAGTGCCTCTCTGCACTATATCTATGTCCGTGTACTTGTTGATCTCGGTGTCTACCCGCAGTGTGTTGCTTGGTAGGACAATCTTGTTATCCGAATCCCTGATTAAAGTGTAGTCCTTCTCGGTATTGAATGCCCATCCTTCCGATTGTACCTCCCTGCTTGTGTCGTCCAGGAGGTTCTCTGCTACGACTACTTGGACTGGCTTACCACCTGTTGCGTCCAGTGTGTTCACCGGATGCTCTCCAATGACCCCTATGATGGTATTTACCGCTTCTAGTCTGGTTGTAAGTGTTAGTGCCATAGTAGTATTTATTTAAGGAAAGGGGGGAGCAGTAGTGAAAGGACGAAAACTACTACTCCCCCACGATCCATTGGGGAATTACCGATTAGGCAACAAGCTCAAGAGCGCACTCCGGGCGAAGCACGCCGTGACCCATTGCATATTTGGCGAGGAAGAGGGTTGCTTGATACTCTGGTTTGTACTCGGACTCGGTAGCGAGGTCGAGAAGTTTCACAGTACCAACTGCTGCTGGGTGAGCAATAACACCAAAGGTATTACGGAAGTCACCATTGTAACCTGCACCACTAACACCGAACACATCATTGCTAGAAGCACCATCACCAGTGGTAACGGCAGACAAGTTCGTGGAAGGGATGTGGTTGGATTTGTAGATCTTGATCCCGGCAATGCTAGGAATCGTACCAGTGGAGATGCTGCCACTTCCACCAATGTCGCTGTTAGCGGCAGAGGTAAGCGTGAGAACATTGCTTCCGTCAGCACCAGTGAGGAGCTTGTAGTATTCTTGCGGACGAAGAACACAGAAGCGATCCATCTCAGGAACGTCATTCTCATCGAGCCTTTGGGCTGCAACGAAGAATGCGTTGATGAGGTCTTGTGCTGTGAATGCGGCAGGGGTTCCTGCAACACCAGGAGCAGAAACATCGCCGTTGGGGATGTCGATCTGTCCACCAGTCTTGTTGGTCTGGGTAAGGTTAGCACTATCACGGGCAGCAGCAACGAACACTTTGCAGATGGCAGTGTCGAAGCGTTTAGCCAACGCACGGCCAAGCTCAGTAGCATAGATGCTGCGGATGTCGTAGTGGTTCTTTACGTCATCCAAGTTGTATAGCATGGTCGAAGCAATCAAGAGATCGTCAATCGTGATGACCTTCTCAGTCTTTGCGATGTCGCTAAGGTAGGTGGAGCTAGCCCCGCCTTCTTGGATAATGTTCTGCCCAGGGGTGTGGTAGTTAGCCGAAGCAACACCCGTTACCGGGAATTGTGCGGACTTACCAGACGTGATGGTACGGATGGTGTGGAGAGCCTTGAATACGTTTGCTTCTTCAAACGTGCTGAGGATCTCCCCGGTGAACTGTTTAAGGAACAAGTCGTTATAACCTGATCCTGCCTGATTGTCATCAAACCTTGATGGTACTGTTAAGCCTTCGTTGGCCATTGTGGTGTCTCCTTATTAGAGGGTTATAAGATAAGTGATTAAGTTATCTCGCTCTCCGTCAAAGGTATCACCCGCAGGTGGCTCCGCTTAAAACGAAATTATGTTCACAACGCTAAAACGCATTGCGAAATTTTGTCAAATTAAAAGGTACTCACCTGCAACCTGCGCTGGACTTGTTTATGGAAGCTGGAGTTCTGGTCCCTATATTCTGGTCGTCCCATGTCTTTTGCGGCTTCCTTCATACTTCCGTATGGTTGTACCCCGCCAAGTCCAGAGGTTTCGCCCTGGTAGACTTTGACTCCTTTATTGTTCTCAGCCTTATAGCGGTTGAAGATATACTCAGCCGCCATCATTGCAGCGTCAGGATCTCCAGAGTTGTAAGCATTGTTGTAAGCCGCTATCTGGTTTTCCGTCAGGTTGGAGTCAGCCCAATCCAACATGGCATCATGTTGATTCCCTGCTATTGACCTGACCTTGTTATCAAACTGCTCACGCATTGCATTTTGTCCAGCAATGAAAGCGTCTACGACTTCCCGTGGGAATCCTGATTTCTCCAGGGTTCCATAGGTTGTATCGCTTAGTCCATTCTGCTCGAAGAACTCAGTCCGTGCTGACTCTAATACTTCGCCTACGTTGTTAGCCGGAGGGGATTCGTTGTCCGGCTTCCGCTCCCCGAGTTTCTTTTGTAACTCAACGTAAGCCTTAGCTTGTTCTTCTACGGACTTGTATTTATCCAAGAGCCATTCGGGACGCTCCGGTTGTTCTTCTTGTCCTTGTTCTTCTGGTTGATCCTCAGCTAGTTGTTCTTCGACAACTTCCTCCTGGTCTTCAGGTGCGATCTCGGAGGGTGCGGGTTCATTGATTTGTATGCTACTTACTACGCCCATTTCTTATTCTGTTGGTTGTTGTGCTCTTTCTGCCATCTCCTGCTGTTGCATATATTGTGCGCTCGCAGTCTCAATGGCGGGTTTACCAAGTTGAGAAGCCATCATCATCATTTGCTGCTGTTGCTGCTCTTGTGCTAATTGCTCCTCAGACTTAACTAGATTCTCTGTTTCAATGCCGAGTGCCGTTGCCCTCCGCTTGAAGTATTCAGGTATGCTTAAGACTTGCTGGACTGCTTGTGGGCCAACTACTTGGTTCGCTCCAGCCAGGAACATATCCAGGCGATTAAGGTCGTTACCACGCCCAAGGGCTTCCACGCCTGTAGTAATGGCTGGCTTGACTATACCCTTGGGTAATTTCGGAAGACGCTTCTCTTGGGTCATGCGGTTCATCAGGAGGCGCACCAATGGCAACTGGAACTCTTGCGCTTGTAAGCTGTACAATCCACCAAGGGCGGACTCTAGCTCCTGGGACAACATACGGATCTCCTCGGCGGTAACACGCTCTGCTCGCCGCACCACGCCGCTGTTGATTAAGAATGCCTGGGATACACGCTCTTCAATCCTTGTCGAAGTCTCCAAGGCTACTCTGAAGTCATTGTACTTCTGCAACTGCAATGGGACTACATCTTGAGCCAAGCCCTCGATAACGCCGCCGTTGGGTGCATTTACAATGTCGTCGGAGTTTGTTACCCCGTTGGGATTGTTCAAAAATAATAACCTGGAAGCAGCAGCAGATCCTTCGAGGAGCGCACGGGACAGTCCTTCCAGGGAACGAAGGTCGCCAAGGTATTCCTCAACGTATCCACGACCATAGCTTTCCCCGTCGATCCGGTTAAAGCGCAAAGCAATGTAAGGAAGTTTCTCCTCCGTGTATGTAGTTTCGGTATCAGGCAGCACTATGCCTTTGATTTCCTGCCATACACGGAATGTATCCTCACCTTCACGGACAATAGCCGTGTAGAGGTCACAGTTGGCTTCCTTGTCGTTGGCATACTGTGAACGGATCTCTTCAGGAAGTGCAGAGTGCGAGATGGTTTCCTGGGTAACAATCTTGAGGATGTTGCCCATCGGGTCACGTTTCACCACATACCGGTCCAGTCGGAAGACACGGGTCTGTCCTGACTTGTCCATGTATATCAAGGCATTGCCAGTAACGATCAAGTTGCGGATTGCTTCGTATGCTCCAACACGGATGGCGTTGGTTTCAATCTCCATCGAAACACTCTTTTCAATCTCCGATAAGGCTCGCTCCAGTTCAGTACGCAACCCACTAGCTTGCTCTTGTCCTAGTTCGGCCTGGGCTTTATTGAGTTCTCCCCGGTCGATTGTCAGGCGGAAGAATGGTGCGTTAGGTGGTAGCAATGCCAACAACAGCTTGGATGCCAGATTGTTTACTGCTTTTGCGCCTATGCCTTGATATGGCGTGGGTAGCCTGTTTGCGGGGCTATGTCCCAATGGCGGCATAAGGAATGGTATGGTCAGCTTAGAACCATCCCGCGCCCTATCCAGGAACATATACCTGTCCGATTCTAAATTCTGATAAATACCTTGTGCAGTTTCCATTACCATTTCTCCTTGTCTGCCCAATACGCCGCGGACATCTTTCCTTTTGCGATGTTCTTGGCGTGACGGGCTTTAAAAGATTTTCTCTTAGCTTTCATCCTGTCCGACTCCCCTGCTTTAGGTGCGCCAGCAGTCTTAGCTCCTTGTTCCCCAAAGCGGATGGTCTTCACCTTGTTCCCGACCTTTGCCACGACAACGTGGCTTTTCTTTGGGTGGCTAGGGGTGCGCTTGGGTTTGTTGTACCCGCTAACCCCTGCCCTTACTAACCTGGAATCTTTCTTATTCGGCATCGTTCTTAGCGGCTGGACGTTTCAATCCTTTGACCGAGGCGTTGATTCCGAACAGCGGGTTGGAGTGTACCACATTGATTGACTCAATGGTCAGTACATCATCTTCGATCTTCGCATTCTGGGCGTTGACTGTGGTACTGGTGATATTGCCAGTCCTGGCGTAGTTCAGTTCCCCGAACTCGTAGCCCGGAAGATCCTTGATGGTTTGTGAGAGATTGAGACACCCAGTCCCCGCTACGCAGTAACCGAGTGCCAAAAGTGTGATGATCGCTTTCATGGCTGTATGTTATACCTAACTTCAAAGTTATTTTCGTCAAAGACTAAATCATTTCTCAAGAGGCCACGGGCTAGTGCGTATGTACGGCACACATCGTTCTTGTCCGGTACTTTGCATTTGTATCCGATATGCGTTCCAATCCTTACCCCGAGGTAAATGAGATAAGACTTGAGGCCACCCATGCCTTCGGCGTGCGCTGCGTCCCTGAGTATGCCGTCCGTGGTTGCGTTGCCTGTAATAAAGAATCCACGTAGCCAGTCGTGCAGGATGCCGGAATAATAGAACTTGTTTGGGTTTATCAACCAATGTAGGAACCAGGGGACGCTTGGTCCGTCTGTTACCCGGCCAGCAGGGACTACCCATACAGTCTGGTGCGGGAAGTATTTCTCTACCAATGCCTCCAGGTATTCCTTCGATAAGAAATTAGGTTGCTCACATGCGTAACCAGTCCGCCATGAATCCAGGAACGCTTTAATCGTGACATCGGATATGTACCCTCCGGCGTATTGGAAGACCAATGGCTCCAGGGTGATGACAAAATTGCCATCAACCTTTACCAGTTTTGGGTCATTTAAAAACTTTGCTTTCATCTTAGTACGTCAAAGACCTTGGACACCATCACGTTGATTGCCATACCGATGCCGATGCCGATATAGACTTTGGTGCGTAGGTCGTCCAGTTTCCCTGCCAGAGGGGCGAAAGTGTGTTCTTTGTGGTGGCGGAGTGCCTCCCTGTCCTCGATCTCACGGAACTCAACGGCGGCCATCCTGGCCTCTAATCCTGCCAGTCTTTCATCATGCGTGGATGGAATGTGATGGTTCATTGTCCATCAGTGCCGTGACATTTGAGGAGTATGTTTAACTTCTCGTCCATACGGGACAAGGTTTTGCCAAGCTCGTTGATGCTGTTCCCGTGGCCATGTACTTCTTTGGCCAACTCGGCTACGTTGCCTTCAATGACCTTTAGTTTCTCCACGTCTACGTCGAGTCGGCTTTCAATTTTGTTAAGCCTCTGGAAGATTTCCTTGTTGTTTTCCCGTTCCGCACCTTGCTTTTCCATGAGCGAGACAACCTTGGTTTTAAGTTCGCCGTAGCCTAAGACTGCCCCGCCTACTGTGGCGAAAGCGGCTATTGAGCCAAGTAGGACTGTCGGGTCAATTTCCATAATTTTCAGATGTCAGATTCTATGTACCAGATGTCATTTACATCATTGACGATTCCTAAAATCTGCTCATGTGTATAGACTGTCTTTCCATACAGGCAATAAGGTTTGTTGCCTTCATATTTTACAATAAAAAATTGCCCGTCACTAGAGTAGCGAACATCGCCCTGATCTTGGATTACCTTTGTAAAATCAATGGAATCCAACTCCGAAGTCGGTACAATGATGTATCTTAAATTATTGTATCTCATCGGATGTTACGGAACTGAGGTTGACCAAGTTGCCCCACTGATTGTTCCACTATGACCATTCCCAGAGGCATCTGCCACTGATGTTCCAGAACCCTCTTCGAGAGGTAGATTCATCACAGTGTTTGCAGTGTTTGGTGCTAATGCGCCAGTATTATAAAGGTTTGACATTTCATCAGCGGATAATTCTTTGTCCCATATTTGTGCTTCAGCAATCAATCCGTTTGCGTAGTCCGGCGTTGTGATATTCAGTTTACCTAATTGGACTGCACCACTTGTATTGTGCATGGCTACGTAAGTTCCTTGCGAATTACCGGACATTGAAACTAGGGCTCCATCAACATAAAGATTGATGTTGGTGTAACTACCTCCACCACTATACGTTGCACCAACATGATACCAAACCCCTGTGCTAAGAGGTGTTAGTCTCCACCTATTAAGTGAGTTACTGCCAGTTAAGTCAAAAAGAGACAAGGCAAGGTTACCAGCTCCGTCTCCAGTAAATACCCATTCTCTATTGCTATTATCTTGGAATTTAGAAATAATTCGGAATTTAGTCCAACTATCGGCTTTTACCCATGCGGTAATACTGAACGGGCTGTCAGTTGTTCCGTTGCCAAACGACAAATCGTCGCTATCTGGTACGCTCACATAATCATTTACCCCGTCAAAGTCCAAAGAGTAAAAATTTCTCAATGGCTTGGCTATGCTACCTACCATGCCTGGAAGTATAAAACTCATTACGATGAGGTTTCGCCAGCAAGAATCCAGGTTGTGTCGGCATAAGACAGGAGGCTTGCTACCCCGTATTGTCCTGCAATCTTGGTGTGGCTATTGCGGTTGTTGATTGTCGTGCCTGAGCCGGAAATAGTAACCTGCCCTGCCCCAAGTTGTACCAGTGTGCAGTTGAAGTTAGCACCCAGGCCAGTTGGTACAGTCAGTGTGATTGCAGAAGCATTGTCTAGCGTGATGACCTTTCCTGCATCTGAACTGAGCAGGGTATAGGTCGTGCCTGTCTGTGCGTTGATGCTGGCATCAAACCCGAAAATGGAGTTACCATCAAAATTGTAGTCACTCAGGTTTCCTGCTGTCTGTGCAGCCAGGAGGTTTGCTACTGTGACCTTCTTGGTTACTGGACTTCCTCCTGGGTCGTCAACGATTGCCAGGATGTCTGCTGTATCTGGTGCTGCACCGAGTGCTGTTAATTCTGTAATCTTTTTGTCTGCCATGTCTTATGCCTCCCAAATTAAAAAGTCACCTGCTTCTGTGATGATTTGATTGCTGTCTTCTGTCAAGAAATACATTGGAAAATCCAAGCAGGACTGTCGGGTCAATCTCCATGTTAGAAGTCTGCGTTAGGATCTACGTACCAAGGGTCTTCAGGATTTGCTCTACGTGCCTTGACTTCATCACCCGTTAATACAGTTGTTCCATAAAGTGCGTAAGGTTTATTGCCACAATACTCCACAATGTAGTTTCCGTCTGGCATGAGAGTCGGTTCAATGATTACATCGTAGTCGAATGTATCTTGAATTTGCGTAATGTCGCCAGCATTAAGAGAGTCTTTTTTAGTCTGGTCAATTATTGCGTATTTATGTTCTAAACTCATTATGGTACGTCTATTGAAAATGTTGGACCATTAGTGAGTGTGGCATTATTTCCCCCTGAACCTTGGTCGGTTACAGTTGTTCCTGTGCCACCATCGTTGTCACCCATTCTCCACCAGCCCACTGGAGAGTAGGAAGTGAGGTTGGCAGGAACCCCAGAGTTATAGATCGCAGCAACCTCTGATGACGATAATCCATAATCGAAAATAGCTGCTTCATCCATTTTTCCATCTAATAAATTAGACACAACACTAGCAATCAAAGACATACCTACCTTCATATCGTATAAACTCGTTGTAGCTGTCGTATTGGGAGTGGCGACCGTTCCGATTTGTGTTCCATCCAAGAACATTACAATAATGACACTAGATTCAGCAGTAATGATTATATTATGCCAATCGTTATCAATAATAGCGGAGTTAACATTTATGCTCACACTACTATTAGCCACTAGGGTAAATCTTAGTGTCTTTGCACTAAATCGGTTGTCGTAAAACAGGTAGAACCCTTTTTGACTGGCTGTATATGTAGTGCCTAAGATTGATTGAATATTACTTGTACTTGCATGGTTTGCAAATTTCACCCATGTACTAATTGAAAAGTCACAAGTGTTTTGGATGAAATCAAATCTTTCAGCAACTGTACCGTAATCATTAACTCCATCAAAGTCCAAGGAATAGTTGTTGGTGAATGGTGCTTCCTCCCAAATCAAGAAGTCTCCTGCTTCGGTGATTAGTTGCTCGCTAAGTTCCGTAAGTAATCCGTCAACGGCTCCTGCTGGTGTGCTAGGGAAATCACCCAGAACTGCTACACTTGAGGGTGCACTAATACTGCTGGCCAGTGTGTACCCCTGGGTTAGTCCGCTGGGGATTTCTACGCTCATTGTGTATTGATGTTACAGGCCAGAGCTTCCGCCAATGGCCCATACCGAATATGCGCCATCCGTGCGAGCAGAGAGGTTAGCACGTACTGCCATGTATTGGCCATTATTTTGGTAGATGATCTTATCCGCGGTTGCAGTAAATACCTCTTCATGGATGTCAAACCATGTGCCTCCAACTTTGCCTTGGATTTTCAATGTGCCTCCAGAACTTGCGCCAGCGCATCGCAGAAAAAAAGTCCAGCCCCGTTCACGCTCGGCATTAAATTCTGCTCCTGCGCCCGTCGATGTTGCGGCATTGAGGAGTTGGATTTCGTGTGCTTTGTATAACATTTTATTGCCCTGGTTGGTTCATGCTAACCCCAGACCCTGCGCTAGTGATGCCGACAGAGGGAGAGCGGTAGGTAAGTTGGGAAGTGCCTCGCTTCTTTTTGGTAACAGTTCCCCTGGCAATTTTCCTTGGAGATTCCACAGAAGAAGCGACTTCCGTTGGTGGAGGAGGAGCTGGAGGAGGAGGGGGTGGAGGTTGTGGTGATGGGCCGCCGAAACACATGATTATTCGCTGGTTAAAATGTTCTCGTTCTGTTGTTTATGAATCCTTTTGAGGAAGTCAATGACACGCTGTTCACCTGCCATGACCCAGATTTGCCTATCGTCCCAATCGGTATCGGGACAACGGAGCGGAAACCTTTTAATCATTTCTTGGAGCATGTCAGTTGAGACTGTTGGGAATCCTTTCATTCCTACCACCTAGAATGTTCGCACGCACGAAGGCAAACTTTTTTTTATTTTTTCCTTTACAAGGCGAAATCTACACACATTGATAAACGGCGACCAACCGATTCATGTTGGAGAACAAAAGGACATTATGAAAGAACTAGCAAAAGCCCTGTTGAAAGCCAGGGCAGAGATGGGGAAGCTCATCAATAACGCAAAGAATCCTCACTTCCGTAGCAACTACGCTACGTTGGATGAGGTGATCCGGGTAGCCCAGGAACCTCTGGCAAGCAATGACGTATGTGTCATCGAGCGTTGCGTAAGCGGAGAGTCTTCCACGATCCAGCAACTTACAATGATTCATTGTGAGTCTGGAGAAGAAGTCACCAGTTCAATGGAGCTGGTCTGCAAAGACCCAACGAATCCTCAGCAGTTGAAAAGCGCACAGACATACGCTCGCCGGATGCTTTGGACAACAGCCGCTGGACTTGCGCCAGAGGACGACGATGGCAATGCCGCCAGCAGTGGCAGTAGCAATACCGCCAAGGACGCAGCCGCACGGCTTAGGCAAGCACTCGGCAGCAATGTTGAGTCAGTCGAGCGATACGCACGATCCAAAGGCATCCTCGGAGAAGGTGAGCCATTGGAGAAGCTGGACATCAAGTGGATTTTGAAGGGGTTGAGTAACCCAGAACAACTAATCGAAAAAGCAAAAACAAACAATGAGTAACAAGTTAGAGTACGTAGGGAAAGTCGTCAATGTTGGCGACATTGAGTTGGTCGGAACAGACCAGTTCCATAAGCAAACCTTCTGGGTTCTTGAAACTGGCGACTACGCCAAGCCCGTCGCCTTCGAGTTGATGGGGAAAGTCCTGGAAAAGATGAAGCCACTCCATAAAGGAGATGTGGTTAAAGTCTCATTCAACATCAAATCCAGGGAGTACAATGGCAGAAGCTACACCAACTTGAATGCGTGGAATGTCAAGGTGAAGCCAAAGACATTTCAGCCCGACGAGTTCGGGATAGACGATTCCGAAGAGGTTCCATTCTAATAATTTCTTCTGTTAAACAAATGGGGGGTGCGCATCCTACACGCACATTTTGAAAGGACACACATGAATATGATAATAGATATAGAGACTGGAG
>Ga0099846_1000208_pt1 | contig 23766 bp, 16 predicted proteins | sample CB_VirMetaG_FD_78180 | JGI IMG/M metagenome (GOLD analysis project Ga0099846, IMG submission 78180) | Freshwater to marine saline gradient viral communities from Chesapeake Bay - CB_1504_1 Viral MetaG | ecosystem: Environmental > Aquatic > Marine > Coastal | place: USA: Chesapeake Bay... | reverse complement strand
TAGTGGATAAATTTAAAGAAGAAATTCAAAAATTGACTAATGTTTTAGAAGACCGAGAAGTCATCGGTATACCCCAAACCCCTCAAGGTACCACAAACGCTCAAGATTTTATCATTGAACCAAGTGGTGATTTGGAGACATTTTCTAGAGGTCAACTCAGGTTGTCACCAGACCCTATGGATACAATTATTGGTGGTACAAATTTATTTGACACTACCACAATAGAAAATAACACGAATAATACAACAACAAATAATCAAGGAACACCTAATATTAACATTAACGGTACGTTAACATTAAAAATGGATGGTAATAGTATGAAAATATCCGCTAGTGATTTCTTCAGAGCGTTTAACCCACAAGACTACCAAAAGTTAGCGTTACAAATTAATGATGTTGTTTATGGTTCTCAAGGTTAAAAAAAACATACCTTAAATCTATTTATGGTAAATAGGTTTTTATATTATGTCAATAGGGAGACAAACAGGTGTTAATTACCCATTCACTCAAGGTGATTTTAAAATTTCATTAAGTAGTACTGAAATTATTAGGAACTCACTATTGGGTAGAAATTTAGATGGTTCTTATTTAAATCGTGGTAATCCGATACCACCAAACGGTGATCAAGAACCTGGTTCAGTCACATATGAAAGATTAAATGACTATTCAGTTGTGGATTCACCTTTGGTTGAAGACGTGACGAACCAAAACGGTATTCTATTAAAGACTGTACAATTTTTGAGTAATAGGTTTGGTCCTGAGTCTGGGTATGGTAACCCACTGGATATTAACGTTATTAAATTGGTTGACGCTGCTCAAATACAATACGTCAGTCCTAATACCACACAACCACAAGGTTTCGTATCTTCTGATTATACCGCGATTGAAATACTAAATGATGTTCAAACCGTGAATGGTGAGTTGGTAACACTAAATGGTAAAATATTAGACGATTCGATATTAATTAAGTCATCTATACCGTATTTAAGGGATAATTTAGGTTATAGACAGTCTCAGTACCTATTTGATGTTAGTGATGATGGATCTTCAATTTTTAACATCACCACACAACCAGATGGTGTGATAGAAAAGAAAGGTGATTTTATCAGTAGAATTAGTGGTCAATATGTCCCAGAAAGTTCAATACCAGGTTTTTATTTTCAACCTGTTAACCCACCAGATATAAATGGGTTAACCAATAATATGATATTACAGGGTACACCATTGAATGTCGCGACACAACTCTTAAATGGGATATATAACGCGATTACAAATAGTAACCCACTACCTAATTCACCACAAATTAAACCATATCCGTCACAAACATTTTTGGACTATATGGGTGGTGAACAACAGTCACAGGTATTCGAACAATTAAACTATAACGTATTTAGGCCAGACTATACAAGAACATTGGTTAGGAGTGGTGACATACAACCACCAAAACCGAATCAATATTTAGGATCTATAACTACAGATCCTAGTGACATTCAAAGTCCTATTGAAGCTACACCTAGAAATGAATTCGGTCAACAAATTAAAGCTATAGTTTACGGCCCTTCTGAAGTTTACAAAGAATTTGATAATGTCGAGGGGAGAGCTTTGTGGAGATTCTATCGAATAGGTGCTTTAGGACTACCAACGATAAACGGTGGAGAAATTGAGGGTGGTTTTAGTTGGGCTGGTAGTGCGTCGTTAGCTTCACCGAACTCATCACCCACCTTCGTTATTAATAGATCTAATAATTTACCATTAAAAAAAGGTTCGATATTAGCGGAAACTCAAAGTTTAATTGATTCCGCACCTAGATTCGGTTTATCCAGATTTAAACACGTTGGTAACGCGATAGACCAAGTATCTAAAGTTTTCAATGATGGTTATAGGACAATCTCTAAAGGTTCTAGGGTTACAGTTAGTGAACAAATTTTAGATGGTGTTATTGACGCTCAAGAATTTTGTAGAGCGTGGACTAAAGACGATCCTTATTTCAGATATTCTAATTTACAAAAGAGTAGAGGTAATCAATGGGGAAACCCTAATTCAGTATTAGACTCTACATATAATTTAAATATTACACCAACAAAAGGTAAATCAACGTCTTTAGGTCAAAATAATGTTAGAAAATATATGTTTTCCATTGAAAATTTAGCGTGGAGAGGTACCGATAAACAAGCTAATTTACCGTTGAGTGAAAAAGGACCTAACGGTGGTAGGATAATGTGGTTCCCACCATATGAAATTTCGGTTAGTGATACTAATTCAGCTACGTGGTCTGACACGACATTTTTAGGTAGACCTGAACCAATATACACGTACAATTACACACAAAGAATGGGTTCATTATCTTTTAAAATTATTGTTGATCACCCTTCCATTTTGAATCTTGTCGCACAAAACCAACTTAAAAGTTTAACATCAAGTCAAGCTGACCAATTATTAAATTCATTTTTTTCTGGGTGTAGACAGTTTGATATTAATGAATTAGCTGAAAGATATTCAAATATACCACTAAATGAATTAATAAGATTACAAAATGGTATAATTGAGGTGACTAATCAGTATGTTAATAACCCTGATGGTACCACTAGTGAATATAATAGTTCTAACATTAGTTTATTTGATACTGAAGGTGTTGTTAATGAAGATGAAGTTAATGATAACCAAACTCAAGTTAGATCTGTGACACCCGAAGAATTTCAAGGAATTAGGAGAGAAAAAATATTGGAAATATTGTTAAACGAACAGGATTATTTTGAATATATCGAAGAGAATAACCCGTTTATTTATCAATCCATAAAAGATAGCATTAAATTTTTCAACCCATCTTTCCATTCTATGACACCTGAAGGTTTAAACTCTAGATTGACATTTTTACAACAATGTCTTAGACCGGGTGAAACAATACCGACAGTAACCGAACAGGGGACATCAGTAATTGACGCTGACAATACAGCTTTTGGACCACCACCAGTTTGTGTTTTACGTATAGGTGATTTTTACCACACAAAAGTAATATTTGACTCTATTAACTTTAATTACGACCCATTGGTATTAGACATGAACCCCGAAGGTATTGGTGTACAACCAATGATTGTAACCGTACAAGCGAATTTCAAATTCATAGGTGGTCAAGGGTTGGAAGGACCTGTAAGTAAATTACAAAACGCGTTATCGTTTAATTATTTCGCGAATACTGAGATGTATGACGTTAGAAGTGAAGTTAGACCTAAAAATACACCAACAGTATCGACATCAGAAACTAACAGTAATACTGGTAATGATTTTTTTGATGTATCATCTACAGATAACGATACAGGAACCTCATCAGTTGATAACGGTGAAACTGATAGTGGTGGTGATATTACTGAATCAATTGAGGATTTGGCATAAAGTATAAAAAAATATGATATCAGGAATAACGTCTTATGGTAACCTATACAATAGATTTTTAGATTCAACTAAAAATTATTGTGATTTTACTTTGTTTGGTATTAAAAATCTATATTACTACCACAATCAAGGTGTGGTGGAGGAAACTTTTAGATATAAAAAATACGAGTTTGGTAATATTGTTGGAGATTCTATTAATTTATTAGGTTTTCCTAATGATGCGTTAGAAAGGATTGATAACATGTACACCTCGTTGAATTCTAAAATAGAGTCCGAAAATAGTGTATTACAAACATTATTACCACAACAAACAAATAAAGAAGATAGGTTGTATATAAAAAAATTACTAACGGATAGACTAAAAAGTAGTTGGTTAGAAATACGACAAAACGTCACTTTATTTCAAATTGATTTACGTGATAACCAATTATCTTTGAGTAAAGTTTCAGATAGGATAAATTTAGTTTCAAATTATTATGATGGTTTTATTAGTGGTACCGCCGCAAGTATAGTTGTACCTTTAGTTTTAGATTCTACGGGTACAACAAACGGAGTCACTGGATTAACACAGTCTGTTGGTTTGTTGAACGATAAAATTGATACATATATTACGACATTAAAAACAAATATAAATCTTAGGTATGACACTGTGTTGGAAAATTATGAAGAATATTTTTTCTTTTTCCATAAACTATTGAATTATAATGTACTACTTAAATTAGATCCTTTTGTTAATCAAAAAAACGCTAAACAACTTTTGGAATTTAAAACCGATAAACTGTTTGTCGAACTTTTAGATTCAACAAATGTGAATATTGGGTATAAACATACGAACAATTGGTCTTATGTTAAATCTGAATATGAAAGGAACATATTTTCAATCCTTAAACCTATGTTTAACTATGACGTAAATAAGTTTTCTGAGTATAATTTATATGATAACACTTTAAATACAACTTTGGACGAAATTAAAGGTGAATTACCTACAGAACAATTATTTAGTATTAACTTTACTGAAAGTCCCACTAACGTATCATTAGTTAGCCAGTTCTTTAAAAATACAATTGTAGGATCTAATAACGATAGTTATAATAATAAAGTCATTGAGAATATAACCATAAGTTAATATGTCATATTACAATAGATATAATGAATTTTTATTGGATGGTGAAAATAAAATAGTACCATTAATCGATATACCCACCAGAACTAGTGATAGATATGTGGTTTATAAAGTCGGTAAAAGTAGATTGGATAAGTTATCACAACAAATGTATGATACCCCATACTTTGGTTGGTTGATATTACAAGCTAATTCTGGTTATGGTACACAAGAGTGGGACATACCTGATGGATCAATTTTACGGGTACCATTTCCACTTTTTACAGCGTTACAGGACTATAAAGACGCGTTAGATAGACATTTCTTATATTATGGCAGATAAAATACTAAATGAGAATGAAAATGTATATACACAATCTATCGGGAATAATATTTTACTAATCGACCCTAATAAAGTTGTTCGTAATGGTAAAGTTGAAGATAGATTAGTTAGACATGAAGATTTGGTTATGTACGCTAATCTTACCGCGGTACTAACCCCTCGTTCTAAATTAGTTTCAGGTCAAGGCCAATCCGACTCCGAAGTATCAATTGAATTGTTTGATGGTGAATTAAATTTCTTAAAACCCCAAAATAAAACATCTTTGGATAGTGATTGGACTGACGCTTTTACTGATACCAACATCAATAAAATTGAAAGGAATGAAACTGGTAATCAAAATGGTAAATTATTTAATAGAACCATAAAAAATACTAATGATTTTCAAGGTTTTGGTATTACGAGTATAAACATAAAATTAGGTGCGTCTTTTACACCACAAGTCACTATAAACTTTACTGATGTACGTGGAAAAACATTATTTGAACAAGGTGATGTTGCGACACCTTATACCGCTTTTTTCCATTTACCATATCCTACATTTTATTTAACAATTAAAGGTTATTATGGTCAAGCGGTAAGATATCAATTATCTTTATTAAAGTTTAACGCATCATTTGATTCATCGACTGGTGACTATACAATCACATGTCAATTTATAGGAAATCACATCGCTTTACTAAGGGATATTACCTTACAACAAGCTATGATAGCACCATATATGTATCCTAATGTAATTGAAAGTGACGATTCTAACAATAGTGGTAAAGATGGGTTAGGGTTTAAAACACTTAGAGAGGTTTATAACATATACAAGTCTAAAAAATTAATACCTGATGACTTCCCAGAAATAACAATATATGAACTTGTTGGTATAGTTAACAATTTTACAAAAGAATTGGAAGAAAATTTTGGTGATATAAATCTATCATTACTTGATGACCAATCTTTATTTCAAGACACGTTAACTAAATTTTATAATTCTGTCTTAGGGTCTAATGGTTGGTTAAATACGTATTTAGATATTACTAACTTAAAAACATTAACCTACACTGACGTTGATGGTAACCCAACACCATTTAACGTATATAGGGTATTAACCAATTTAGACAATAATGTTGAAATAATTGATGAAGTTTTAACATCAGTTGAAGATAAATTAGATACTAAAATATCAGATTTTAAACGGATTCTTAGTGAAAACCCCACTTTTGGTGATTTAATTACTGATGATATTTTTACCACAGCTGTTAGTTACAGACTAAATAATTTAAAATCGTCTATTGATGACTTTAATAATTCATTTGGTAGTGAAACACCGATTGGTTGGTATGTATTATTTGGTTTAGATGATTCTTTTGAGTCACAATTTAATAGGTTACAACAAAATTTTGAGAAAAAATACAAAGATGAACAAACAATTTTAACTGAAAGGTTGAATGAAGCGTTTGAGGAAACTTTAGGGTTTTTTCCGTCGATAAGGAATTTAACCGCTGTTGTTATGGCGGGTACAGAAACTTATTTACGACTCTTAGATATTGTTCACGAAAAAGCTTATGATAGAAGATTTGACACACAAAGAGTGGACGCTGTATTAGGGTCAAATACCTACCCAGACACACCAAACGGTCAACGAGTTTGTTTCCCTTGGCCAAACTATTATGAAACTGACAACCAAAGTGGTGAAGTTTCCATCCAATACCCTGGTGCGTCCACTGTATTATCTAGAACTGGTGCGATAAACCCACAATTATGGCCTGAAGTTCAGTTTGTTGAAGAATATATTAAGACGGTGAATTTTAGATTCAACAAAACCGTTTCATTGTATGAAAATGAAGGTATTGTTTTGGATTTTATTCCAATCTCTGTCAGAGATTTTCCATTTATTGGTGATCCGTTTAACGTCACACTACCTTCCATCGATTTAATATGGGAAATTTACGAAAGATTTTTTGATTTTGTGACATTTGGTGGTTTTAAAAACTACACCACAGAAGGTAATACCCAAAATGTAAATAACTTAATTAATGAAATATCTGTAAACGAGTCTAAAAATTCGGAGAAAAGTGTGTTAGAGTCTAATCAACTATTAGAAACACTTAAAACTATTGGGGTTAATTACAACACATTTACCAATTACCTTAAAGAGAATTCATTTAACAGATATATAGAACACGTTAGTGGTAATTTTGTAACTGGTTACATAAATAATCGACCAATAGTTGGTAACAACATCCGAAACACCAATTACGGTCTATTTCCAAGTAATTTAATATTCAAAACTGATGTCCAAGGGTTAAATTCTGGGATATATGATGATTTGTTGAAATCAACTAACTTATCAGAAAATATTTACCCATTTAACTTAAGCAGTTACAACCAATACAAAAATAACTTATCTGATGGTGATAACATTACCGATAGTGACGCTTTTGGGTTATTTAACGTTGTTAAAATTAATGACCAAAGTAAAACATATAGTACCACAAATCGTAAGTATTTTTTCTCTAATTTAAATTGGGATAATAGTGACACATTAAAAACTCTGACGAAGAACAATATAACCAATATAACAAGTTATTCTACATCTGAAGAATTTAATTCATTTTTTAATGATAAACGTTCTACATTAAGTGAACAAGACATAAATGAGGGATTACTAATCGGTAATGATGGATTACTTCAAGTATCATCAATGATGAATACACCATATTTCGCGAATACCATTCTTAAATCATATGAAAATTTAATTAATGGTATTGAAACTCCATTCGCTGAATCTGCTTATTTATTTTTAAATTCATTACCCATATCCTCACTGAAGGAACGAATATTGAAATCAGGTGGTGACTATGGTCCTTACATCACACCACTATTAAAACAAGTTGTTTCACACCATAACGTACCTTATTCTTTTATTTTAAAGTTAGGTTCTATTTGGTGGAGATATAAAAAAGGTTTAAATAATGATGATCCAATTTCACCATTGATTGGTAATTTAGGTGATGGTACTGAATACGATGATTACGTTGGTGTGTTCGGTAACGTGTCTGAAATAACAAACATTGGCTTAACGTTTGAGTACGATGGTGACACACAAAAAGACTTGGGATTATGGTTAAGACTGGTTGAAGCTACTCATTTTATTATTACTGGTAAAAATGTTATAAATGAAACTATAACCGGTGATTTAAACTCAGATTTACTTAATGGTTTCACATTAAATACTGAAATAAATGATAATTTAACTTTTAGTGCTGATAATAATGGGAATATTAGGTTTGTGACAACTTACTCTAATTCTACCGAAATCGGTGATAATGGGTTAGATGATTTCAATGGTGATTACTTTATATTGTATCCTTCGGGTGGTGAACTACCAAATACCGATTTAAAGTTTAAATATCAAAATGTAATTGACGAACCACAATTGTATGATGGAAGTTGTAGATTTTTATGGGCAGGATCACATTATGGTTATTTCAATCACAATGTGTTAGGTCTTATATTTTCAGACCCTAATTTTTATTTAAAGAGTCTGTATACAACATCTCCTGAACAGAATTCATGGAATTGGTTTTTTAATTCTGGTTCTACAAATAGGGTCGATGATTTATTGTCTGTTTTCCCTACCGAAGTTTTAGATGTTTTTGAAAGTGAGTTTATAAACTTTAGTGAACCTATAAACTCAAACACTACAATAGTTAACGGTCAGTATACCACATTTAAAGAATTATTTACTGATATTATGATTTTACCGTACACCTCAAGTAATAGTGGTGACACCAAAAATTTAAGACAGTATGATAGGTTTTTAGACAAGGTTGGTTTGTTCTTGAATCAAGAAGTTTTATACAAAAATGGGTCAGTTAATGATTTAGACACTGTTGTTTATGTGGGTGGTGAACCAGTGTCCACATATCAAATTTTGTTGTCGTTAATATATTACCATTCTAACGATAATGAAATTAAAAATAGGATAAATAACCAATTAAGAACATCATCAAACGATTCAATAGTGCTTGTGGATTTCACAGAAAATGGTGAGTTTACGACACCGACTACTGATGAATTCACAGTTAGGACAAGAATAAACACGTCAAATTATGTTATTAATGATAACGATATAACACCAACATCTTTGGTTAATGAATTTTTCCAAACAATAAATGTTGAACCTACCGAGGAAAATATAATCGTATACTCTAACATATTAAAAATATATTTCACCTACTTATCTTCGACACCTAATGGTAATTTACAAGACTTTTTAGTTCAAACATACAATCGTTATTATTTGTCGGATAGTAACAGTGAAACATTTAATAGTTTTATTACAGAGTTTACCAACAAATTAAACGAATTTGACCGTAGTAAACCAGCTCAAGAAGATTCAACTAACTTAGATAATAGACCTGAAGTTAAATCGGATTTATTAAAATTAGAGTTGTATCAGGTATTTAAGACAATGAATGATAAATGGATATCTGGTACCCAAGTTGGCGGTGAAGGTGTTAGAAATGGGTTACCGTACTATAATACGTTATTTGAAAGGTTTATGTTTTTGGATAGAGCTAATAGAGATATTGGTAATGACGCGGTTATAGATATATTTTATTTCCAAGGTCTAGGTACACCTGATACTGAGACACAGTCTGTTAAACAAACTGTAGCTGGTTTCATAAGTAATATGTGTGCGAAAAATTACTTCAATTTTATACCATTACCCGCTTACGTTAATTTTTACGCACAAACCAATAGTGGTAACATAGCAGCACAAGGTAATGGTATGTTTGGTACCTATAGACTTGTTGATAGTACTAAATCTAATCCAGTTTACCTGTGTCAATATGTTGGTGAACCGTCAAAAAATTTAGATATTCGAACAAAAGATTATGGTTACGTTAATGACGCGTCCAATTTGGGTGACTCAACAAATAACTCTTTAATTAATCCAAATAATGTTAGTGGTGAAGATATTGATAAAAATAATAAAGTGATGGCGTTCACTGTTGATATTGGGATACCGAATCAAAATATCTTTCAAAGTTTATCATTAGACCAAAGTGAATTTCAAAATACTTCGGAATCGTTTAAGATTACCGAAGATTTGGGTCAACAAGCGAGTGGTAGACCTGTCGCTGTTAATTCTCTTAATTTATTTAACTTGTATAAATCTAGAAGTTATAAAGTACAGGTAAATTGTATGGGTAACGTGATGATACAACCGACGACTTATTTTCAATTAAGGTACGTACCAATGTTCGCGGGGTCTTATATGGTTACAGAAGTTCAACATAATATAACACCAAATAACATGAAAACATCATTTGTGGGAACTAGAATACCTATAAGTAATTTCCCCAAAGTCAGAGATTTGGTTATGAGGTTGGATAGTTCTTTCTTAAAAAAATTGAGACCATCAGTAAATAAGGAAAATATTATTGAACAACCCGCATTAGATTATTGGGAATCTCTACCACAAGATGAAGAAATAACACCAACCACAACGCTTGGTGACATTATTTTCGGTAATCCAGTTAATTTAGAACTTGTGGCTTACCCAAGTTTTATATCTGGTTTACTGAACCCGAACAGATGGGAAGAAGTTAGAGTTAGAAGAGATGGTACAGAAAGAGTACACTACGCTGTAGACATAGCACCAAAACGTGAGTACAAAAACACAAACATCAATATTTTGAGTCCTATAGATGGTATCATAACAACAATTCTAGGTGGTTGTTCAGATACAGGTGATAGAGATATTAGAGCTAAATGTAATGGTGGTGCTGGTAACCATATTGTAATTGATAAAATACTTAGTAACCCAGGTGAAACATCATATGTTCCTAATGCTTTGGTTAAAGTCAGAGTTAGGTTGTTACACCTAAAAGAGGATAGTTTAATAAATAAAAATGTTAATAATCCGGTTAATAGAGGTGAAACAATAGGAATTATGGGTAATTCTGGAAATAGTACTGGTACACACTTACATTATGAAATTATATCTTACACATTAAATAATGAGTTAAAGGAAATTGAAAAGTATGAAAACCCTAATGACTTTATCACAATACAATAATATTTATAAAGAAAAGAATTATGGTTTCTAATGATTTAAAAAGTAAATTGGATGGTTTCTTAGGTAAGAACACCAGGTTAAGTGAAGTTAATACAAATTCAGAGTCACAAGAAGTTTGTGATTTAGATACTGGAATTTGTTATACTGTGAGAACAAGAGACGGTTTAATTGAAAGAACCGAAAATAAAGTGAAAGTCAATAGAACTGTTCACGTAGAATCACCTAACGGTAACGTAAAACAATTGTTAAATGGGTAAGTTGGAAAAATCTATTTTAGAGGAAATTAAACGATTTAAACAAATTAATCATAACTCTAACAATCTAAACGAACAAAGTGTTGGTGGGTTCGGTAATTTAGGTATGGGTAGTCATGTTAAACGTATTATGGGTGATATGTATGAACAGGAAGAAGAAACCGAGGATTTGGAAGTTGATGATGAGGAAATTACACCAGAAGAAACACCCGATGATACTGACTTGGAGGTAGGTGATGAGGAAATTACACCAGAAGAAACACCCGATGAAATTGAGTCTGAGGTAGATATTGATATGGGTGGTACCGAATCTGGGGGTAAAGAAATTGATGTTACAGATTTAGTTAAGTCACAAGAAAAAATTGAAGGTGAAATCACCACAACTAAAACCACTGTTGACGACACGAATGAAAAATTATCATCATTATTAGGCAAATTGGGTGATTTGGAAACTCAATTACAGAGTATGGATGAATTAGTAAAACAGATAGACACTTTAGATAAAAAAATAGAAAAATTTAGACCAAAAACTAGTGAGGAAAAAATGGAACTTAGAAAATATGATTCAGGTCCTTTTAATCAAACTCTTTCTGATTTTTGGGATGATAGTCAAGATAAATTTGAAAAGACTGGAAAAACTGATTATATTTTGACAAAATCTGATGTTGAAAATTTTAGTGACGCGGATATAAAACAAAGTTTTAACCCAGACTACGAAAAATAATTTAAGTCCTAAATTACTTCATAAATCACCCTACGGGGTGATTTTTTGTTTTTTAACTAATTGACTATCCCATAAAAATGATTACAATTATTAGTAAGTAAAAAAAACAAATTTAAATTTTATTATTATGAGTACATTAGACGCGGTTTTATCACAGTATGAAAAAAACAAACAAACAACAAGTACAACACCTAAATTGTCACAAGAAGAGAGATTGAAACAATATTTCAGTATCGCTCTACCAAAAGGTGTTAAATCAGCTGAAAGAAGAATTAGAATCCTACCCGCTAACGATGGTGGTTCACCATTCAGTGAAGCGTATTTCCACAATGTTCAAGTACAGGGTAAGTGGATGAAGTTATATGATCCAGGTAAAGATTCATCGGGTAAACCAACTGGTGAAAGAAGTCCTTTAAATGAAGTTGAGGAAGCTTTGAAATTAGCTGGAGATGAACAATCAAAAGAGTTGTCAAGACAATACAAATCGTCAAAATTTTACATTGTTAAAGTTATTGACCGTGACAATGAAGAAGATGGTGTTAAATTTTGGAGATTTAAACACAATTGGAAGGGTGATGGTATTTTCGATAAATTGATTCCAATTTGGAAAAACAAAGGTGATGTTTCAGACCCTAAAGAAGGGAGAGATTTGATTTTATCACTACAATCAGTACCACTTCCAGGTGGTCGTGGTGAATATACCACAGTTTCATCAATAATGTATGAAGACCCACAACCATTGAGTGATGATAAATCTAAAACTAAAGAATGGTTGTCGGACGAAAGAACTTGGTCCGATGTATACTCACAAAAACCAGTAGAATATTTGGAAGCTATTTCTAAAGGTGTCGAACCAGTTTGGGATAATGAACTTAAAAGGTACACTTATGATGATCCTTCAAACAAAACCAACTCAACTGTTGATATGAGTCGTAAACCAGTACCTACGGTACAATACGAAGATCCTCAAGAGGATGATGAACCAGACGACGATTTACCTTTCTAATTAAATTAAATATTAATTTCTGACCCACCACATGGTGGGTCATTTTAACTACACAATTATGGCTCTTAAAAAAAGAAGTTTTGAAGACATTAAAAATAAATATTCTAAAAAAGCTAAGTTTAAATCAGATCGTTTTTTCGATTTGGGAGAAGCTTTTTTGGATGCTACCGGAGTACCTGGTCCAGCTATGGGTCATATTAATATGTTTCTTGGACATAGTGATACCGGAAAAACTACAGCTTTGGTAAAAACCGCAGCTGACGCTCAAAAGAAAAATATATTACCAGTCATCATTATAACTGAACAGAAATGGGATTTTAAACATGCTAGAATGTTAGGTTTGGAATGTCAAGAAATCTTGGATGAAGAAACTGGTGAAGTGGATTGGGATGGTTTTTTCTTGTTTAATAACAACTTCGAATACATTGAACAAATTACCGACTACATTAATTCCCTTTTGGATGCTCAAGAAAAAGGTGAAATCGAATATGATTTATTGTTTATGTGGGACTCGGTAGGTTCTATACCCTGTAAAATGACATTTGAAGGTAAAGGTGGTAAACAACATAACGCCGCTGTTTTAGCTGATAAAATTGGTATGGGAATTAACCAAAGAATCGGTAAATCTAGACGAGATGATTATAAGTTTACAAATACCTTAGTTGTTGTAAATCAACCATGGGTGGAGTTACCAGATAATCCTTTTGGCCAACCTAAAATCAAAGCGAAAGGTGGTGAAGCGTTGTGGTTAAATTCCACACTTGTTTTTAGATTTGGTAATCAAAAAAATGCTGGAACAACAAGTATAGCTGCTGTTAAAGATAAGAGGAAAGTTAAATTCGCGGTCAGGACTAAAGTTACCATCATGAAAAACCACGTCAACGGACTTGGTTATGAAGATGGTAAAATATTGGTAACACCTCACGGGTTTTTAACTGGTAAAGACGCGGCTGAAGAAAAAACATCTATTGAACAGTACAAAAAAGATTATTCTGATTTTTGGGGTGATCAATTAGGTGTTGGTGGTGACTTTGTATTGGAAGAAACCACAGAAGACTAACTATTGTCAAACAATCAAAAAAACTGTCTCGTGACAAAAACCTTATTAATTGATGGGAATTCATTATTGAAATATGGATTTCATGGGTTAAAGTACCTAAAAACTTCGGATAAATTAGCGGCTGTTTATTTCTTCCTTAATACTATTAGAAAATACATTAGTGAAGAAGGGTACAATAAGGTTTTTGTCGCTTGGGATGGTATCAAAAATTACGAGTATAGACGAAATATATACTCACAATACAAAATACAACGAAAACAAAATAATTTAAGTGAAGAGGAATTATTTTCGTTAAATTCACAAAGATTAAGAATCAAACAGTACTTAGAAGAAGTTTACGTTAGACAGTATGAGTTTGAAGGGTATGAAGCGGATGATTGTATCGCGTACTACTGTAATAACACAACAGAAAACGTTACAATAATCACAAACGATAGGGATTTGGTTCAATTGGTCAGACCTAACGTATCGATTAAATTTTTAAACCCCCCACAAGTGTTCACCCATAATGACAAAGTGAAATATCAAGGGGTCGACATACCAATACAAAACATAAAACTAATCAAAATACTTTGTGGTGATTCTTCTGATAATATATCTGGTGTGAAAGGTTTGGGAGTTAAAACTTTAATTAAACATTTCCCAAATATATTATCAAAAACCTTGTCATTAGATAGTGTACTAACTGAAACTATTAACATATTGGAAGATAACCCTAAAAATTTTAGACTTAAAAATTTAGTTGAGGGTGTCACAAAGGATGGGGTGTTAGGATCTAATTTTTTAGATAGGAATATCAAATTAGTTGATTTGAGTTCTGTCAGTTACCCACCTAAGTTTGAGGTGGAAATGAACCAAATTATGACAGATACCTTAGATCCTGAAGGTAGATCATATAAAAACCTATTGAAAATGATGATAAAAGATAATCTTTTTGAATTTATTGGAAAATCCGATAATTCATTCTTAAATTTTGTACAACCTTTTATTTTATTAACTAGAGTAGAAAAAAACAAATTCAAAAAAAAATAACCATGGAAAGAAAAGAAAACCAAAAATTCGAGTTCATTTTAAAACTCAACGAAAACATTGTTTGTCAACGTTATTTTAGTGTTAAAAATTACGTAAATGACAGTGAAAATTCTTTAGATTTATATGATTCTGTGACATACATATGTGACGACATTAAAGATAATTTAAAGTCAAATACGATTAGTGTTTTGAGTGAACATCACAATGACGAGATAAATAATTTAGGTGAAAATGAAGAGAATTTTACGATAACTGTCAAGAAAGAAAATCATAATATAATCGAGAGAACCTTCCCTGCAAATGTGTATCCCCCAAGAGTTAGATATTCTGTGGACATTAGGCCAAAAATTTCACGATATCTAAGAGAAATTACTGACATTTTGTCAGATAAAAATAATGATAAGAAGTATCTAAATTACGAACTTTAATAATAACCGATACGTATTTATAATATAAATTCATATATGACTGGGACTGAAAATTTTGGATATTTAGGTTACAATTTTCAATTAAAACTAATTAATCTTATAATCACTGATAAATCTTTCACACAATCGATAATTGATGTTATACTTTCCAAGTATTTCGATAATCAATACTTTAAATTGATTATGCAAATGATTAAAGAGTATTATGAGAAATACCAAACAGTCCCCTCATTTGATACTTTGGAACAGGTCACACATTTGGAAGTCACCTCAGAGATGGCTAAAAAATATGTGATGGACATGTTGAAAGAAATAAAGGAAGTCTCATTTGAAGATCATCTTTTTATTAAGGAAAAATCTGTAAAATTCTGTAAACAACAAGAACTCAAAAAAGCTATTAGAAAGGTCGAAAAGATTATGGAGAATGGTGATTTTGAAAGTTATGACAAATGTGAGGAATATATTAGAGAAGCTATCAGTATAGGTGAAGGAGATAATGGTAGTTTAGAAGTTTTCCACAATTTAGAAGAGGTTTTGAAGGATGATTTTAGAGATCCGATACCTACTGGTATTTCTGGGTTGGATAACCTTTTAAATGGTGGGTTAGCTAAAGGTGAAATTGGTGTTATATTAGCACCAACTGGTGTGGGTAAAACCACGGTTTTGACTAGATTCGCTAATACCGCTTTTAATATGGGTTACAATGTCCTACAGATTTTTTTCGAAGACAACCCCAAAGTAATTCAAAGAAAACATTTTACGTGTTGGACTGGTATACCATCAGATAAATTATCTGACAATAAGAAAATAGTTTTAACTAAAGCTGACGAAATGAAAAAAAGTGGTGGTAAGTTAATCCTTAAAAAATTAGCGTCTGATGAGTTTACAATTACACAGATTAAAAACCAAATACGTAAGATAATATCTGAGGGGACAAAAATAGATATTGTATTATTGGACTACATTGATTGTGTGGTACCAGAAAGAAGTTTCGACGACGAGTGGAAAGGTGAAGGGTCGGTTATGAGGAAGTTTGAAGCTATGTGTCACGAGTTAGACTTGGTTGGTTGGACCGCTACACAAGGTAACAGATCTTCTATATCCTCTGAAGTTGTAACCACAGACCAAATGGGTGGTTCAATTAAAAAAGCTCAAGTAGGTCACGTGATAATATCAATAGCTAAGACTTTACAACAGAAAGAAATGGGGTTAGCGACTATCGCTATAACCAAATCTAGAGTCGGTAAAGACGGAGTTATATTTGAAAACTGTACATTTAACAATGCGACGTTGGAGATTGATACCCAATCATCGCAAACGTTCTTAGGTTTCGAAGAAGAAAAAACAAATAGAAACCAAAAAAGAGTTTTGGACGCTTTAGAAAAAAGGAACAAAATGTTAAATCAATAATTAAAAATTAATTTATTATACTATGAATAAAACTACTAACAATATTAGTAACGGCAAACTTTTCGCTGAAAGAATCGCGTACAAACCTTTTGAATACCCCGAGTATTATACTGAAGGTTGGTTACCACAAGCACAAGCTTTTTGGTTACACACAGAAATATCAATGCAAGGTGACGTGAAAGATTGGAAAGAAAATTTAGAACCCCACGAAAAAAACTTGGTCGGAAACATTTTATTGGGTTTCGCTCAAACAGAATGCGCGGTTTCAGACTATTGGACGGGAATGGTAACAAAATGGTTCCCAAAACATGAAATACGTCAAATGGCGATGATGTTTGGGTCACAAGAGACCATTCACGCGGTAGCGTACTCTTATCTAAATGAAACACTTGGTTTGGAAAATTTTGAAGCGTTCTTACATGAACCTGCGGTTTCATCCAAATTCGAAATGTTGATGTCAGTTAATGGTGATTATACACATGACGATTTGTCAACCAATGAAAACGCTAGACGTGAAGTCGCTAAATCATTAGCTATATTTTCAGCTTTCGCTGAGGGCGTCTCATTATATTCATCATTCGCGGTACTTTATTCGTTTCAACTAAGGAATCTTTTAAAAGGTATTGGCCAACAAATGAAATGGAGTGTTCGTGACGAGTCTTTACACTCTAGAATGGGTTGTAGATTGTTTAATCACATGTGTTCAGAATATCCAGAACTCAGAGAGTCAACCAAAGATAGTGTTTATGAAGCAGCTAAAGTGATAGTGGAATTGGAAACTAAATTTATTGATAAAATGTTTGAACAAGGTGATTTGGAAAATTTATCATCTTCAGACCTTAAAGAGTTTATTAAACAAAGAACGAATGATAAATTAAGAGAGTTAGGTTATGACAGTCTATTCACCGTTAACCAAGAAAAAGCTAGTAATTTAGACTGGTTTTACCATTTAACTGGTGGTATAACACATACAGACTTCTTCGCTTTAAGACCTACAGATTATTCTAAAGCGGGAGAGGATGATGATTGGGATAACGTATTTTAAAAATATATAATTATGAAAAATTACGCAGAACATTTAGGGTGGGAAGTCGATGTGGACTTCCCAAGTTGGGCTAATACCCCAGTTTATGTACAAACAATATCTAAGGGATATCTTTATGGTGATGAAAAACCTAAAGACGCTTATTGGAGAGTTTGTACCGCTGTAGCTAAAAGATTGAATAAACCTGAGTTAGCTACTAAATTTTTTGATTACATATGGAGGGGTTGGTTGTGTTTAGCGACACCAGTCCTATCAAACACCGGAACTGAAAGGGGTTTACCGATATCGTGTTTTGGTATCGATGTTGGTGATTCCATCTATGAAATTGGTATGAAGAATTTGGAGATGATGTTATTAGCTAAGAATGGTGGTGGTGTTGGTGTTTGTGTTAATCAAATCAGACCCGCTGGTTCACCAATTAAAGATAACGGAACTTCTGATGGTGTTGTACCTTTTTGTAAAATATATGATTCTACAATTTTAGCTACAAATCAAGGTGCTGTTAGACGAGGTGCCGCGTCAGTAAATTTGAACATAGAACACGAAGATTTTATTGATTGGTTGGAAATTAGGGAACCTAAAGGTGACGTAAATAGACAATCACTTAACCTACACCAGTGTGCGGTTGTTGGTGATAAATTCATGAGAAAACTTGAAGCTGGTGATCCTGAAGCTAGAGAAAAATGGGTAGCGTTGATAAAGAAAAGACGACAAACGGGTGAACCATATATTATGTATCGTGGAAACGTTAATAAACAAAACCCTGAAGCTTATAAAAAGAATGGGTTGAAAGTCTATATGACTAATATTTGTTCTGAAATCGTGTTGAACACTGATGAAAGTCACTCTTTTGTTTGTTGTTTATCGTCACTTAATCTCGCTAAATATGATGAGTGGAAGGACACTGATTTAGTGTATACCGCTACTTGGTTTTTAGATGGTGTTTTGGAAGAATTCATTCAAAAAGCTAAATACCGACAAGGGTTTGAAAATTCAGTACGTTCAGCTGAAAAAGGTAGAGCGTTAGGTTTGGGTGTTTTAGGTTGGCATACATATTTACAACAAAAAGGTGTACCTTTTGAGGGGTTACAAGCTCAGTTTGAGACTAGAAGAATTTTCGGTCAAATTAAAAATGAAACAGAACAAGCGTCAAAAGATTTAGCTTCTGTTTATGGTGAACCTCTTTGGTGTGTGGGTACTGGTTACAGAAATACCCATTTAAGAGCTATCGCACCAACAGTATCGAATTCTAAATTAGCTGGTGGTGTTTCAAGTGGTGTTGAACCTGTCCCCGCTAATGTGTGGACAGAACAAAGTCTGAAAGGTACTTTTATACGTAAAAATTCAGTATTGGAAAAAATATTGAAAAAGGTTGGTATAAACACAAAAGAAGTTTGGGATCAAATCTTAGAAGATGGTGGTTCAGTACAAAATATTAATCAATTGGATGATTGGTTTTACGTTAAAGGTAAATTAACACACAGGTCAGAACTCCGTGATTTAGATGAACCAACACCAGTTAAAGATGTTTTTAAAACTTTCAGGGAAATAAATCAATTAGAGTTAGTTAGACAAGCTGGTGTTAGACAACAATACATCGACCAATCTGTGTCGTTGAATTTAGCTTTCCCAAAAGAAGCGACACCTAAATGGATTAATCAAGTACATATGGAAGCTTGGAAACAGGGTGTTAAAACACTGTATTACATGAGAACCGAAAGTGTACTTAGGGGGGATATAGCTGCTAAAGCTATGGATCCAGAATGTTTAAGTTGTGACGGATAAAAAAAATAAAGTGTTTAAACCCATCGAATTCGATGGGTTTAATATTTATATTAAACAACTATCATTTAAACTAGTATGGAAAAATACATAAAAAAAATTCTAAGGGAATATGGTGAAGATGAACTATATAATTATAAACCTAATTTTACATCTTCAGATTTTTTAAAATGGGTCGATTCAGAATTCGATAAAGAAGTTTTAGAATTAGTTTTAACTAAAGTACAAGACAGATTAAATTTCTTGGACACTATGGAATACATGTCAACAAGAAAAGAAGTTAAAGGGTTTAGAAGGTAATATTATGCAAATAGCTAAATTCAGGTATGGGATAAGTTTCCCGTTTCAAGACACGACAGACGGTTATTTTCTCAAAACTACTACAACACCACAAGAAGAAACAAAAGCTAATTTAATACATCTGTTATTAACCAGAAAAGGAAGTCGTTACTTTCTTCCAGACTTTGGTACAAAATTGTACGATTATTTGTTCGAACCATTAGATTCTGTGACGTTTAAATCCATGGATTCTGAAATTAGAACCGCTATATCCGAATATTTACCTAATATCAATGTTAATGAAATTAGAATCGAAAGACTAGAAGACGTGACTGACACGACAGAGGGTACAGTTGTGGATTCGGATTTGGATGATAGAATATATAGGGTCGCTGGTGATGGTACTGAAGATTATACTGTGAAAATATTTATAGATTATAGTTTAAAAGATGATGTATTTGGTAGCCGTGAATTTATAGTAATCAATTTATAATATGGAAAACGAATCAGGTAAAAAAATATCATACACTGAAAGGGATTATTTAGGTGTTAGAAATGAATTATTAAGGTTAACACAAATCTACTATCCAGATTTAATTAGAAACTCAAACGATGGGTCTATTTATTCTGTATTTTTGGATTTAAATGCGGCGATAACCGATAACTTAAATTACCAAATAGACAGGTCTTTACAGGAAACGGTGTTATTATTCGCTAAAGAAAGGTCTTCACTTTATAATATCGCTAGAACTTATGGGTTAAAGATACCTGGTAATAGACCATCAATAACACTTTGTGATTTTTCAATCACTGTTCCAGCGTTCGGTGATAAAGAAGATGATCGTTATTTAGGTTTTTTACGTAGAGGATCTCAAGTCAGAGGTAATGGTCAAGTATTTGAGTTAGCTAACGACTGTGATTTTTCTTCACCATACTCTGTTGATGGTGTTCAAAATAGAACTAAGATACCTAATTTTGATTCTAACGGTATTTTGGTTAATTATACCATAACTAAACGTGAAGTTGTAATTAATGGTGTTACAAAGGTTTTTAAAAAAGAAATTACGGATGTTGATAGTCGACCGTTCTTTAAATTATTCTTACCAGATAGAAATGTTTTAGGTGTAACATCTGTAATTGAAAAATCTGGTTTGGGTTATAATACTTTACCATCCAGTTTAGAGTTTTTATCGACATCATCTAATAGGTATTTTGAAGTGGACGCGTTAGCACAACAAGAGGTATTCACAATAGACCCCGCGGCACCCACCGACCAACCAGGTGTTAAACCAGGTAAATATGTTTTAGCTAATAAGAGATTTATTAGTGAGTTTACACCCGAAGGTTTTTTCTTCTTAACTTTTGGTGGTGGGAATAATACGTCACAAAATTTATTAGAAACATTCAGTAAATTCGGAACCCAGATTAATCCGTCTAAATATTTAAATAATGTTTCTTTAGGTAACGCTGTTAGACCAAATACTACGTTGTTCATCCAATATCGTGTAGGTGGAGGTAAATCATCTAACGTTGGTGCTGGAGCTATAAAATCGATAGGTCTAGTAGATTTTGTTGTGTCAGGTCCAGTGTCTAATGTTAATACACAGGTTAGAAATAGTTTAAGGGTTAACAATGTTACAGCAGCTATTGGTGGTGATGACTTAATGTCGGTGGAGGAAATTAGAAACTACATATCGTTTAACTTTTCATCACAAAATAGATCTGTAACCATAAATGATTACGTTAACAAGGTTAGGTTGATGCCGTCCCAATTCGGTGCTGCCGCTAAAGTAGGTGTGATAGAAGTTGAAAACAAAGTCAAAATCAATGTATTGTCGTATACACCGACTGGTGAATTAACATCTAATGTGTCTTCTACATTGAAGAATAACATCGCGGAATATCTATCGAATTATAGAATGATTAACGACTATATTGAGGTGGGTAACGGTAAAGTTATTGATTTAGCTGTAGACTGTGACGTGATAATACAACAATCGTCAAACCAAGGTCAAGTTGTTACTAATGTAATTGAAACTATAAAGAATTTTTTTAATTCAGACGGGGTTGAAATGGGCCAAACAGTTAATGTTAGTGAATTGGTTTCTATGATTATTTCATTACCCGGTGTGACAAACGTAGTTGATATCAGGATTTTTAATAAAGTCGGTGGTCAATATTCTAATTCACCAACACAACAACCTTATGTTGTGAATTCAGATGACAATCAAATTCAATTAATTGACGGTTGTTTAATATTCCAACCAGACGAAATACCACAAGTTAGATTCCCATCTAAAGATATTAGGGTTAGGGTCAAACAAATTAACAAAGCTGTTTATTCTTAATAAGGTTTACATAAAACCTTAAAAAACTATTTTTAGTTTTGTTAGAATAAATATTTATTTGTTAAAGTAAAGAATGCCTAAAAATATAAGGGTAAGAACCAAAATAGGTCAAGACCAAGTAGTTACAATTAATCTCGAACAAGATTTTGACATGTTGGAGATATTAAGTTTGAATATGCATCAAACTGATGTGTATCGAAGAGATTGTGCTGATTTTGGTGTTTTAGTTGGTAGGGTGGTAGCTAATTCAGGTTTTGGTTTACCAAACGCTAAAGTATCAATTTTTATTCCGTTAGACGAGAATGACTCACAAAATGAAATAATTAGGACACTATACCCATTTACTTCACCATCGGTGGTGAGCGAAGATGGTTTTAGATATAATTTATTACCCCAAGACCCTAGTTATACTGGACACGTACCAACTGGAAGTTTTCCCAAACTAAGTGATGTATTATTAAATCAGGAAGTTAGTTATGTTTATCAAAAATATTATAAACTAACAGTTAAGACTAATGATAGTGGTGACTTCATGATTTACGGTGTACCTTTGGGTTCACAAAGGGTAGTCATGAACATAGACCTTTCCGATATGGGTTGTTTTTCTATGGTACCCGAAGATTTCAAAATTCAAGGATTTCCCGATTCTAAATTTGATGGAGCTAAGTTCAAATCAAGTAGTGAGTTACAGTCATTACCACAAATAATACAAATTCAAAAACAAATTGAAATTTATCCATTTTGGGGTGACGAAAACGCTGGTTGTGGAGCTTCAATCACTAGAGTCGATTTTGACCTTAGAGAGGTTGGTGTTGAAATAAGACCTACGTCTGTTTTCATGGGATCTATAGGTACTGACATTGAAAAAGAATCTGTCAATAAAAATTGTAGACCACGTAAAAGACAAGGTAACTTATGTAATGTTATACCTACACAAGGAACCATTGAATCAATTAGATTCACACCATTTTTTAGAGAGGAAAATGGTCAAACCGTACCAGTACTTGAAAGATTTGACGTTGATGGTGGTTTCACAATAGATGAAAATGGTGCGTTCCTTATTAATGTTCCGATGAATATCGATTTTTTGGTTACAAATGAATTTGGTGAACAAGAAATCTCCCAAGATCCAACGATTGGTGTACCAACCAAAGGTAAATATAGATTTAGATTTTCACCTTTGGAAAGTCAAGGACAGTCCAGATTGAGGTATAGAGCGTCATATTTAGTACCAAACATCCGTGAATATAATAATAATGGTGGCAGTGGACAAAGTTCACCAAATGACCCACCAGGTTCCCAATACAATGGAATTGAAAAGACATCATCTTACGCGTTTTCTGTGGATTATTTTGATTACCCACAACAAGCGAGAGATGCTGGGTTAATTTTAACTACCCAAGATTATTTTTATGAGTTCCAATTTGGTAAAGTTTATACTGTATCACAATTTATAGATTTTTGGAAAAACAGAAATAGGGATT
>Ga0099846_1000205_pt1 | contig 24075 bp, 29 predicted proteins | sample CB_VirMetaG_FD_78180 | JGI IMG/M metagenome (GOLD analysis project Ga0099846, IMG submission 78180) | Freshwater to marine saline gradient viral communities from Chesapeake Bay - CB_1504_1 Viral MetaG | ecosystem: Environmental > Aquatic > Marine > Coastal | place: USA: Chesapeake Bay... | reverse complement strand
GCTGCGTTCATCGCTATCCGCGTGGTGGTTGACGCCCTCACAGGCAAGCGCAGGATGCTGCAGCGGGTGGCCGTCACCATCGGCAGTCGCATGGAAGACGAGGTCCGGTTCACAGAGTTCGCCAAGGACACGCCAGCTGTATTCAAGCGGGCGCAGGAGCGTGCCAAGGGGGGTGCCTATCACCGCCGCAAGGCCACCATGTCCGGGTACGAAAAGCACCAGCGCGGCGAAGAGTGGGTGGGCTGGCCCGAGATCGACAGGCTCCAGCTGGGTGCCGCGCTGATCGACATGCTGCTGGACACTGGGCTGGTCTCGGTTGGCACCGAGGTGAAGGGCAAGAAGAACACCGTCAAGGTGCTGGAGCCGACACCTAAGCTGCTCAAGTGGATCGAAGCGGACAACAACAAGAGCGAGCTTCTGTTCCCGACCCAACAGCCTATGGTCGTACGCCCTCTACCGTGGACAACGCCCTTCGATGGGGGCTACCTCACTGCGCTGGCGCAAGGGCCAATGACGATGGTCAAGACCCGCAACCAAGCCTACCTGTCCGAGCTGGCCGACAACGCCGACACCATGCCCGCCGTATATAGCACCATCAACGCGCTGCAGGACACCCGGTGGAGGGTGAACGCCCGCGTCAACGCCACTGCCCAAGAGTTCTGGGACATCGCCCCTGAGGCCACCCCTCTGCCCTCACGTGAGGACTGGGAGATGGTGCAGTGTCCAGCCTGTAAGGAACAGATCCCGATGCCGTCCATGAACACCCGCAAGCGGTCTGAGCACACGTGCTTCGAAGACGAGGATGTCCTCAAGGCGTGGAAGCGGGCAGCATTCCGTCAGCACGAGGCCAACGTGTCCATGCGTTCCAAGCGGATGGCGACAGCGAAGACCCTCAAGGTAGCTGAGGCTTTCGTGGGCTTCGACGCGATCCACTTCCCCCATAACTTTGACTTCCGGGGCCGGGTCTATGCGGTGGGGTCGTTCCATCCGCAGGGACAGGACATCACCAAGGGCCTGATCGAGTTCGCTGATGGCATGGCTATCGAAGACGGCGTGGCGGCTGGCTGGCTCGCTATCCAAGGGGCCAACGTCTATGGCTACGACAAGGCGTCACTGGAGGATCGCATCGGCTGGGTCGAAGAACACACAGACCTGATCATTGAGACAGCGCTCGACCCACTAAGCAACATCGCGTGGATGCAGGCGAAAAGCCCGTGGCAGTTCCTCGCGTTCTGCTTCGAGTGGGCAGACTTCCACACACAGGGCTATGGCTTCGTCTCTCACCTGCCTGTTGCCCTAGATGGCAGCTGCTCTGGCATCCAGCACTTTAGTGCCATGCTGAGGGATCCTATGGGCGGTAAGGCTGTGAACCTGATCCCTCAAGACACACCTGCAGACATCTACCAGACGGTGTGTGATCAGGTGATCGCCAAGCTGAACGGCGTGATCAATCAGTTACCCGCCACCATAGCTATAGCTACTCCCATAGATACTCCCCCATCAGGAGAAGAAGAGGAAGGGGAAGAAGCTATAGCTATAACTATAGAGGGAGCTATAGCTATGGCAAAAGGCTGGCTTTCGCTTGAGCCAAATCGCAGCACCACCAAGAGACAGGTGATGACACTTCCCTATGGGTCTACACTCTTTTCCTGTCGGTCGTACACTGAACAGTGGCTTAAGGGACGCATCGCAGAAGGCTACACCAATCCATTCGGGGAGAAGGAAACCTTCAAGGCAACTCAGTTCATGTCGAAGATGATCTGGGACAGCATAAGTGAAGTCGTGGTTGCCGCACGTGACGCGATGGGCTGGCTCCAGAAGTGTGCATCGGTTGTGGCAAAGGAAGAGCTGCCCGTCTACTGGATCACACCGTCAGGCTTCCCTGTCATGCAGCGTTACCAGAACTACAAGCTGCGCCGGGTGGAGACCAAGATCGGGGACGCCACCATACGTCTGTCCCTGCAAGATGAGATCGACACCATCGACAAGCGCCGGATGGCCAACGCTATCAGCCCCAATGTCGTCCACTCCCTCGACGCGACCCACCTTGTGCTGTCAACAGATCTCGCTGTCACCAACGGCATCAGCGCCTTCGCTATGATCCACGACAGCTTCGGCACCCACGCGGCCAACACAGCCCTACTCTCGGCGTGCCTGCGCGAGGCATTCGTCGGCCTGTACCATGAGACTGACGTGCTCGAAGACCTGCGTCAGCAGTTCCTGCGTCAGGTAGCCCCTGAACAGCAGGCCAAGATCCTCCCTGTACCAGCCAAAGGAACCCTCGACGTATCTGCGGTCAGGCACAGTGACTTTTTCTTTGCCTAGATCAATGCGGATTGCCAACGGATAATTACCCGCCACCATAGTTCTACCAAAAACGACACCATCGAAAGGACCATCGACAATGGCAAACGATAACACAGTGAACACATTCAACTTCAACACCGCCAGCATCCGCGTGATCGACATCAAGGGTTCGCCTTGGTTCATGGCCCGCGACGTGTGCAATGCGCTGTCGATCACAAACCTAACGACGGCCCTACCAAACATAGATCGGTCCTATGTTTGCACTCACCGCCTACCCGGAGTGGCTGGCCGTGCCCCCAAATTCCTAAGCGTGGGTGGTCTCTGCAAACTGATCATGCGCTCCGACAAACCAGCAGCCCGCGCATTCCAAGACTGGGTCACCAACGTCGTCCTTCCGGCCATCCGCAAAGACGGTGGCTATGTGATGGGTGAAGAGAAGGTGACCACGGGCGAGATGTCCGAAGACGAACTGATCCTACGTGCCCATGAGGTGCTGACAGCCAAGGTCGCCCGCCTAGCTGCGGAGAACGCAGGCCTCAAGCACGAGCTGTCTGTCGTTACGATGGCTGAGTACGTCTCTTTGAACCACGTCTACCTCTCACAGTCTGAGAAGGGACGCCTGTCCTACCATGCTAAGAAGGCAGCGGCAGAGAGCGGGCAGGAGATCACGAAGTCCAGTCGCAAGGTAACTCTCAGCAGCGGTGAGGTGATCGACAGCGCAGTCAACGTCTACCCACGTGCCTGCCTCGACGCAGCAGCACGCTCAACTGGGATACTGACACCACGCGCTCTGCACTGAGCAGGGGCAATTACCCGCCACCATTGATTTACCAAAAACTCCGACATCTGGAAAATGGAAACCACACCCCATGAAATTCAACCGTGACCTGATGAACATGGCGAGCGTCAAAGAAGCCGCCACGTCCACCATGCGTGTCATCGACGCCGCCCAAGATCTCCCACCCCATCTGCAGCTGATCGGGATCACAGCGACATTCAAGCTGATGCTCGAACGCTTCGGCGTGGATCCACAGGACGCCTTCACCGCCGTGGACAACATCATGAACAACGCAGAGGGCAAGCGGGCTGAGTTCCGCGCTGTCCGCATGTATCTGGCAACAGAACTGTGAGCTGGTTCGGCACTGATCGCCTGATCCGCAAGGCCCACAAAGCTCTGTCGAAAGACGGGGTCATCCCTCTCGACCTGTACGCTCAACTCGACGCTGCAGGTGTTGACATCAATGAACTGACAAGGAACTTCGACAATGGCTAAACAGATCAGCTCCCCTAAGGGCATCTTCAAATATACACACCTGAACAACCCTGACATCAAAGGTGCTGAACGCTTCGGCGGCGCTCCTGAATACAAGGTCACTCTGGTGTTCGACAAAGACACTGTGGCCGCACAGAAGTTCATGACAGCCATGGACGTCCTGCACCAAGGTGCCCTTGAGGCAGCTCAGGAAGAGTTCGACAACGCCAACCCGAAAGCCAAGGCGGCATGGAAGAAGAAGAAGGTAACCGAGGCGACCCTGAACCCTTATTTCAGCGACGAGGTGGACGAGGATGGTGCCGAGACTGGCCGCGTTGAGATGCGGTTCAAGACCAAGGCTGAGTTCAAAGGCCGCGATGGCAAGATGATCAAGAAGTCCGTGCCTTTCATCGACGGTAAAGGCGTGACGATCCCTGACAAGAAGCGCCCGCTGATCTACAGTGGCAGCGAGGGCCGCGTTGGTTTCTCCACAGGCAACGTCTTCATCCCCAAGGATGCTGATGCCTACCTCGGCCTGTACCTGAACACGGTGCAGATCACCAAGCTCGGTGCATCTGGTGGGTCCAACCCATTCGGGGCCGACGAGGACAGCGACTTCGACGCAGACGAGCTGGACGAGTACGAGGGCAAGTCCAAGGACGACGACGATCTGGACGACGATCTGGATGGTGCTGACGGGGACGATGACCTCGACGACGAGATCCCGTTCTAAAGTCACAACACCACAACGACACCTGAATAGGGGGGTAGCTGATCGCTGCTCCCCTTTTTGCGTTCAGAAAGTTCCAACCCATGTCCCCAAAACATATGACAGTTCGCCAACGGGCGATTGCTGCTGGTTACAGATCGGGCCTCGAAGAGGTAGTGGCGGAAGAGTACGCCGCAGCCTGCATCCCAGTGAAGTACGAGAAAGACCTCATCCGCTACGCTGTGCCCGCCCGCCCAGCCCGGTACACCCCAGACTTTGTCCAGCCCAACGGCATCATCGTCGAAACCAAAGGGCGCTTTGATACCAAGGATCGGCAGAAGCACATCCTGATCAAGGCCCAACACCCAGACCTAGACATTCGCTTCGTGTTCTCCAACCCAAACTCACGCATCAGCAAGACGTCGGTGACGACATACGCGATGTGGTGCGACCGCCACGGCTTCCTCTATGCCAAGCGCTCGGTGCCTGTGGGGTGGTTGTATGAGACCACGAACCCCGCCTCCGTCTTGGCCCTCCAGAAAGCAGGCCTATCGTGACCAACTTCGAAAACCTACGCGACCGCTATGACCACCTGATCATCCACGCCACTGCCACCCCCGCCAATATGTTCGTTGACGCTGTGGTTGTGGACCGTATGCACCGCCAGCGCGGCTTCAATGGCTGTGGCTACCACGCCATCGGGATGCGCGATGGGTCCGTCCAAGGCGAGCGCTCTGGCCACCGCAACCGGCCCTACGCCACAGTTCCAGCCCACGTCGGTGGATGTGGTGAAGGGTGGAACAAGCGCAGCATCGGCTACTCTATGGTCGGTGGTGTTGAGGCTGACGCCAAGACCCCCGAGGACAACTTCACCGAGGACCAGTTCAAGTCCATGAAGGAATACGTCCGGTGGGCAACAGTCACCTTCGACATCCCAATGGACAACGTCATGGGTCACCGCGACCTGATCAAGCAGACGCACTCTGCACCCAAGGCCTGCCCATGCTTCTCCGTAAGCGCAGTGCTCAACGGCTTCCGCAGTGGCTTGGCCTTCACACCAGCACCCAACGCACCGAGCAGCCCCAAGCCAAGCCTTGTTGTGCCTAAGCGTTACACGGTCAAAGCTGGTGACACCCTCTATGGCATCTCGTCCCGCTTCGGCCAGCCTGTGGACCATCTCATGGCCACCAATGGGGTGAGCGGAACCATCATCCAGCCAGGTCAGATCCTGATCATCCGGTAATTACCCGCCACCATAGTTCTACCAAAAACGAAATCCCTGTGCCCTCGCCAGCAATCACGCTGACGGGGGCTTATGCGTTCTCACGCGACCGACATCCGGTAAAGGAAAATCACCCATGCTTAACATGACCAAACTGAATTGCTGTGAAGTTTCAACTGACAGCTTGACCTTGTACCGATCCAATGGCGAGACAGCTGTCAGCATCGGCACGCGAACAGTGTGTGGAAGCGGCGCCATCGTGCTGGACGTAAAAAGCCAGATCACTTTGGTCACGGCAATTCTGGCCCACATGAAAATCCACTCATCAGTCAAAGAGTTCGCTGACGCATGTTCGGCTATGCTTCCTGTGGTTGAAGCTGACGGAGACACTGGCCCCGAGCCATACGCCAACTGGTGCAAGTCCACTGTGCCAACAACAGTCACAGCCCCGAGCTTCTCCAACCTGACCCCACAATCTGCCCTGATCTACAAGCACATGAGCCGTGCCGGATCGGTCAGTGCCCGTGAGGCCTACGATGACCACGGGATCACCTCGGCCACCTTGGCCTCCCGCATCTGCGACATCGAACGCGAGGGCTTCAACGTCATTCGTAAGGCTTTGATCAACCCGATCACATCCCGCCGTTACACCCGCTACTCGCTTGTAGCTTAAGAAGGATCAACGCCCATGCTGCTGTTAAAGTTCATCACCTCAAACCCACACATGGGCGTGCCATCCTACAAGCTGCTGATGCGCCTGCCAGAGACTGTGGCCGTCAGCTACAACCTGCCCAAGCGTGTCACCCTGTCCGATAACTACTGGACCAAATGATGCGTAGCGCAGGTGGTGAGGAAGAGAGCACATCGGTGTTCATCCAGAAGGAGCCATGCCCAGCGTGTGGCTCCAAAGACAACCTTGCCCGCTACTCCGATGGGCACGCACATTGCTTTGGTTGTGAGCACTACGGGCCAGCCGACGACGCTGCTGCCCAACCCCGGAAAGCGAGACCCCGCATGTCAGAAGACCTGATCGAAAGAGGTGAGTACAAAGCCATCCGTGGCGTGTCAGAAGAGACCTGTCGCCGCTTCGACTATTCATCCGGCACCCTCAGCGGGAAGCCCTGCCACATCGCAGGCTTCAAGGATCTCGCTGGTAACACAGTGGCCCAGCACATCCGGCTTAAGGGCAAAGAGTTCCCTTGGATTGGAGACAAGGACAGCGCAACCCTCTTCGGCCAGCACGTGTCCCGTGAAGCTACCTCCAAGGTGATCATCACCGAGGGGGAGATCGACGCCATGTCCGTGTGGGAGATCATCAGCGCAGGGCGTAACAGCCGCTGGGGTGTGATGTCCATCAAGAGTGGTGCCAAGGGTGCCAAGCACGACCTCGCTGCCCAGCTGGCCACGTTGAACAAAGCGGATGAAGTGATCCTTATGTTCGACAACGACGAGCCGGGGATCGAAGCTGCACAGGTCTGCGCCCGCTTGTTCAAGTCCGGTAAATGCAAGATCGCCACGCTTCCCCTCAAGGACGCCAACGACATGCTCCGGGCTGGGCGGGCCGCTGAGGTAATCGACGCCATCTTCGGCGCGAAAGAGTTCAAGCCAGAAGGTATCGTAAAGCTGTCTGACATCAGGCAGGAGATCCTGACCGAGATCACGACGGGGATGTCTTGGTGGCATAAGGGGCTGACGAAGGCGACCTATGGCCGACAGTTCGGTGAGCTGGACGCCCTCGGTGCAGGTACAGGTGTCGGCAAGACTGACTTCCTCCTGCAGCAGATTGAACACGACCTCGTCACCCTCAAGCTCAAGGTGGGTGCCATCTTCCTAGAGCAACAGCCAGCAGAGACTGGCCGTCGCCTAGCCGGGAAGTTCGTGGGTCGTAAGTTCCACATCCCATCGGACCCAGAGACAAACCCTTGGACATCAGCTGAACTGATGGAGGGTCTTGACAAGTTCGAAGAAGAAGACGGCCTGTTCATGTACGACCACTTCGGTTCTGCAGACTATGACAACGTCGAAGACTTCATCCGCTACCTCTACCACACAGAGGGTGTGCAGATCTTCTATGTGGATCACCTGACAGCTCTGGCTGCACAGGAGGACGACGAACGGAAAGCTCTTGAGACAATCATGGCCCGCCTAGGTGGGATCGTGAAGGAGCTGCCGATCTGGGTCTGCCTCATAAGCCACCTCGCCACCCCTGACGGAAAGCCGCATGAAGAAGGTGGACGTGTCATGATCCGGCACTTCAAAGGATCCAGATCCATTGGGTACTGGTGCCATCATATGTACGGGCTGGAGCGTGACCAGCAGAACGAGGACGAGGACATCAGGACCACTACGGTGTTCCGCTGCCTCAAGGACCGGGTGACCGGGCAGTCCACGGGTAAGACATTCAACCTCGGCTACGACCACGACACGGGCAAGCTCCTAGAGAGAGCCGACAATGTTGCCTATGGCGGTCACCCATTCGGGGACGACAGCGAAGACACTCCATTTTAATTTGATTGGAAACACACATGGCTATGCTCAAAGTATACGACAGCAAGAACACTGAACGCTTCCTTGGGGTGGTGCGGTATGACCGTGCATTGTCTCCACGCTCTTCAACAATCTCTATCGCAGTAATGTCACAAGCGAACTACATCAAAATGCGGGACGATGATCCGTATAGCCATAAAAATACTGTGGCCCACGTTGACTTCAAGATGGAACGAAAGTCGAATACAGAGGTCATCTCAAGCTCACACTATGAAGAGACCCGCGTCATCCGAGAGTTCACTGTTCTCATGACCTCGGCACCGCTGTCTGATCTTATGCGTATCCGTGAGTTCATCGTCGGCTGTAATACAGAAGCAGAAGCTGGTGAACATTGCTTTTTCTGCGGCTGCATCCAAACCCACGTGAACGGCAGCCCGTTCTAAACCTGTGTCCAAACCTATGCGGAGTGCCAAGCAATGGGAAGAGTTCTAAGTTGCGACATTGAGACTGACGGTCTCCTTGATACGATGACGACCATCCACTCACTGTGTTTGCTCGACCGTGATACTGGCGAGGGGTGGTCCTGTTGTGATCACCCTGAGTACGTGTCCCCGCTGGGTTACACGGTGCTGTCAATACGAGACGGCATAGCCTTGATGGCTGATGCTGACACCACAGTCTGGCAGAACGGTATCAAGTTCGACGTGCCAGCGTTTGCTGTGGCTGGCTACGATGTGATCTTTGATCGGCAGAAGGTGATCGACACCCTGCTGATGTCACGTCTGATCTACCCAGACATACGCGACCGGGACTTCGTTCTGCGGGACAAGCTGACACACAGGATACGCGCCAAGCGTCCACCAGAAACCAAGCGCGAGCCAGCAGACTGGGACGGCGGTGAAGACGACACGCCGATGCCTGAGGGCTGGGCCATCGACCTCGCCGTATGGGTAAAGGACCAGCTCAAGATCCGCTTCCCCGGCCATCTCATTGGCTCCCACGGCCTAGAGGCATGGGGGTATCGCCTCGGTGAGTGGAAGGGTGACTATAAGAAAGAGCGAGAGGCAGCGCTTAAGGCTGAACACGAAGCCAGAGGCCTACCAGAGCCGACCAAAGAGGAACTGGTCACCTACGTCTGGGGCGTCTGGAACCCGGCGATGCAGAGCTACTGTGAGCAGGACGTCGTGGTCACGGACAAGCTCCTGAAAAAGCTGGACAGCCACGGGTACTCACCACAGGCCCTCGCTATCGAGCGTGACTTCGCTTGGATCCTAGCCGAGATGGAACGCAACGGCTTCCCCTTCGACCGGGAGAAAGCCTCTGACCTGCAGCGCAGACTGATGCGCCGCCACGCCGAGCTTAAGGGCATCCTGCTGGAGGCGTTCCCTCCCAAGGAAGACGTCACTGAGTTCATGCCAAAGGTCAACAACAAGACCCTAGGCTACGTTAAGGGTGAGCTGTTCACCAAGCGCAATACCGTGACGTTCAACCCGGCATCCCGGCAGCACATCGCAAGGTGGTTGAAGGAGAAGTACGGGTGGAAGCCAAAGACCTTCACCGACACAGGCCTTCCCAACATCGACGAGAAGGTGCTCAAGAAGCTCCAGTACCCTGAGGCCAAGCTGCTGGCAGAATACTTCCTGCTGGAGAAACGTCTAGGGATGCTTGAGGGCAAAGGGGGCAGGGGTCTGATCCCGGCAGGTAAGTCTGGTCGGATCCACGGCAACGTCAACACCAACGGCGCAGTGACCCGGCGATGCACCCACACGTCACCAAACATGGCGCAGCTGCCAGCGAACAACGTGCCCTTCGGTAAAGACTTTCGAAGCCTCATGTGTTCCACACCCGGCTACGTCCTGCTTGGGTGGGACGCCTCTGGCCTGGAGCTGCGGTGCCTCGCTCACTATATGTCGTACTTCGACGGTGGGGCCTACATCAAGGTGGTCCTCGACGGGGACATCCACACCACCAATGCCAAGGCTCTCGGCCTTATCCCTGAGGATGAAGAGTACGACGAGCACATCCCAGAGCACGACTTCGGACGTAACAAAGTCGCCAAGCGTTTCATCTACGCCTACCTCTATGGGGCAGGGCCTGAGATGATCGGTGACATCGTGCTGCCTAAGGGGTCAACCGCCGCAAAGATCAAAGCTGGCAAGCTCCTGATCGCCAAGTTCCTCGCCCGTACACCAGCACTTAAGCTGCTGCGTGAGAGGATCGCTGCCTCGGTCAAGAAGGACAAGTGTCTCACGGCCATCGACGGCGGGACCATGCACGTCCGTCACGCACACGCAGCCCTAAACACCATGCTCCAGTCCGCAGGTGCCATCGCCGTCAAGGTGATGACCATCCTGTTCTACGACAAGCTGGTGGCAAAAGGCCTAGTGTCTGGGGTGGACTTCCTAATTGTCGCCCACATCCACGACGAGGTGCAAACTCTAGTCAAGGAAGGACTCGAAGACGTTGTTGGAGAAACAGCAAAAGAGTCTGCCCGAGAAGCTGGCGAGATCCTTGGGTTCCGCTGTGCTCTTGCGGCAGACTACAAGTACGGTAGCAACTGGTCTGAAACTCACTGATCATTCAGGCAGTACACCTTCACACTACTTGGGGGCGGCAGGGGAACACCTTGTCGCCTCCTTCTATCTCGCTTCTGGGTATCCAGTGTACTTCCCTATGGCTCAGGCCGGGTGGGTGGACCTCATCGCCCAGACCCCTCACGGCTTCAAGCGCGTACAAGTCAAGACGACGGCTGGTGAGGGCAAGGCAATCCGTGTGCGTTCACTCGGGTCCGACGAGGGGCAAGAACCCCATGATCGGTATGACCAGCTCGCTGTCGTGAACCTGAACAGGCTCTGGGTAATCCCAGCCACCATGCTTGTTGGACGCGACACCATCACCCTCAAACCTGATGATCCCTACTGTGATTATGCAGGCTACAGAAAGAGATAAAATGAACAACTGCTTATCCCCACAGGCCTTCATGGATTACGTCACCTCACATGCAATGGCCGCAAAGGTCTACACTGATGGGGCGATCCTCACTGACACCAACGGCTTCGAACACGTGTGGATGTGGCTGGAGCACGCAGCTGTATTCTGCCAGCGTGGGCTGATCGGAGGTGCCGTGTGACCAAACGCACACTGCTCATTGACGCAGACGTGGTTGCCTATCAGGCCGCGTCGTCTCTGGAGATGGCCACCGAGTGGTCCCCCGGATACTGGACGTGGAACGTCTGCTTCGATCAGGTCGTTGACCGCGCCCTTACGATGATCGACGACATCAAGGAAAAGCTGGACGCTGACAAGGCGATCCTCTGCCTGACCGACCCGCATCACAACTTCCGTGTTGACGTCCTGCCCACCTACAAGACCCACCGCAAGACTGTCCGCAAGCCATTGGTCCTGATGCTGCTCAAGGATTACCTGATCGAGCACCACGACGCCAAAGTCATGCCGGGGCTGGAAGGTGACGACCTCATGGGGATCCTCGCCACCATGCCCCACAAGGGTGAGCGGGTCATTGTCTCCATCGACAAGGACATGAAGACCATACCATGCAACTACGTCCGCACCCGCGCTATCGTTGGCGATGATGGGGCAGAGCTTGTGGGGGCCTACGACGTCACCGTGGTTGACGAGGAAACAGCCAACGCGAACCACATGCTCCAGACGCTTATGGGGGATGCGACGGACGGATACGCAGGGTGCCCCGGCATTGGTGAACAAACCGCTCGGGACATCATCGCCAACCTGACTGGCAAGGTTCAGGAAACCCGCGTGCTCAAGTCAGGGCCGCGTAAGGGGACCGAAGTGTCCTCTTGGGTGAGCCAGCCTTTCGACAACATCTGGGACGCAGTGGTCTCACACTTCACCGCTGCGGGTCTCGGGGAAGAGGAAGCCATGCGACAGGCCCGTGTTGCTCGCATCCTACGCGCCTCAGACTATGACCTTGAAAACAAGAAAGTGATCCTATGGAAACCCAACTCCGACTGACCTTAGGGGACGATGAGCCAACAGCAAAAGTGTGCAGCGACGGTGGTAGCTCCAGCTACTACTACCTGCCCAAAGATGCCACTGAACTGAACGACCTCGTGGAGGCCAAAGAGATGAGCTTCGCACGGGGCAACTGCTTCAAGGCGCTGTACCGCATTGGTGAGAAAGCAGGCATCGACCCGCTCTATGACCTGAACAAGATCGAACTCTTTGTCCACCGGATGCGGGGCATGATCGCCAAAGGCCAGCGCATCTAGGACACCATTGCCCACCACCATAGCACAGGAACACCTTTTTATGGAAATCCGATGCCCAGCCATTGACCCAGCTCTTCTGCGATACCTCGAAAGCGCCTTCCCAGATCGGTGCCCAAGCCCAACCGCAAACGCCGCACAGGTGTACGGTCAGGTCGAGGTTATCCGCCACCTGCGTGCGACATACGAGATGCAGAATGAAGACCCACATCAACCGGAGTAGCACAAATGTGTATGCCAAAACCAATCGTACCAGACGCGCCGCCACCTGCACCTGAGGCACCGCCTTCTGCCTCGAAGACAGCCCAGAGCATCTCGTATGCCGGGGCACAGTCTGACGGGGCCGGAAGCTCTGCCTCGAAAAAGAAGACCGACATGCAGGCGCTACGGGTGAACCTTAACATCCCAGACTCCGTGTCGTCCGCACTCCAGATCCCAAGGTGATAAAGCCATGCCAGAAGATAACCGCGCAACAGCGAGTTCAGACGACCGTACACTCGCGGTTACTGGCACAGCTCAAGCCCGATACAACCAGCTTACGCCAGACCGTACCCACTTCGTAGACCGTGGTGACAAGTGTGCAAAGCTGACGATCCCGACGATCTTCATGAAGGACCAACAGCACACATCAAGCCAGAAGATCGTGGATCCTGTGCAGTCTATGGGGGCCAGAGGGGTCAACACTCTCGCGGCCAAGATGGTCTTGTCCCTGTTGCCGACGAACACACCGTTCTTCAAGCTCAACATTGACCTGATCGAAGCGCAGGGTGAACAAGACCCCAACGCTGATCCAGAGGAAACAGCGCTTCTAAAGACTGAGGTCGAGAAAGGCCTCGGTGTAATTGAACGCGCTGCCATACGTGCAGTAGAGAACGCTGGAGATGTCACCGTTGTCTTTGAAGCGCTCAAGCACCTGTCGATCACAGGGAACGTGTTGCTCCATATCGGTGAGAAGAGCAGCAAGCTCTACAACCTGAACAAGTATGTCGTCTCGCGTGACCCTGAGGGGAACATGCTTGAGGGCATCCTGTGCGAAGACACAGCCCCATCGTCTCTTACAGGTGCAGCAAAGTCTATCGTCGATGCAGCCCCTATCGCTGCTGGTGCGTCACCTGACCGCCACGTCCAAGTCTACACCCACATCACCTACGAGGGTGACCGGGTGAAGTGGTATCAGGAGATCATGGGCAAGAAGGTAGCCGGGTCCGAGGGAAATGTCCCAGAGGATGGCAACCCTTGGCTGTTCCTACGCTTCATGCGTGTGGACGGTGAGAACTATGGACGAGGCTACGTCGAGATGTACCTAGGCGACCTCGAAAGTCTTGAGGTTCTGTCCAAGGCGATCAGGGATGCAGCCCTAAACGCTGCGAAGGTTGTCTGGCTGGTTAACGCTAACGGCACCACCAACCCAAAAACGATTGCCACTGCCAACAACGGAGACGTTAAGGCTGGCAACGCAGCTGACGTGACGGCCCTTCGGTTGGATAAAGCAGCTGACATGCAGATCGCAAAGGCTGTGGTTGACGGCCTACGAAGCCAGCTGGCCCACGCCTTCATGATCAACGCCGAGGTCATGCGTAACGCCGAGCGTGTGACTGCAGAAGAGGTCAGGTTCATTGCACAAGAACTTGATGACAGCCTAGGCGGGATCTACTCGGTCCTGTCCCAAGACTTCCAGCTGCCATTCGTGCGTCGTCGTCTATTCCTGCTCCGTAAGGGTGGGAAAATGCCACAGCTTCCCGAGGGTGTTGAGCCAGTCATCGTGACAGGCTTCGCTGCTCTTGGACGCGGGCACGACCGCGACAAGCTGATGCGCTACGCCGAGACCATTGCCCAGCTCGTGGGTAAGGAAAAGCTCGAAAGCTACATAAACTTGGATGAACTCGCATCCCGCCTCGCCGTGTCTGACGGCATAGAAACCAAAGGCCTCCTGATCTCGTCTGCAGATCGTGCAGCCAAGCAAGAGCAGGATCAACAGGCTGCTTCAATGCAGAACCTCGCACCTGAGATGATGAAGCAAGTCGGGCCAATGATCGCCCAACAACTACAGCAAGGACAAGCACCAGATGGACAACCCCCAAGCCCCCAAGGCCCCGCAGTCGCCGCCTAAGCCAGCGAAGGCCGTCAAGACATCGAAAGCCAAAGCCATCAAACTGACTGGCGGAACCACACGTGAGGACTTCTGAACATGAGCGACGTGAATGACAATGGCGCGAACATCACCGTGGTCGAGGGTGCCCAAGCCGCTACCGTAACCGTGGACACTGGAGCTGCTGCGTCAGAGGCGGCTGCGGCTAAGGAAGCTGCGGACAACCCCCTGATCGGTGGTAAGTTCAAGACCAACGAAGACCTTCTCGCAGCATACACAGCCCTTGAGAAGAAGATGGGCGGGCAGGCCCCAGCCGAAGAAGCAGAAGCTGAGGCTCCTGTTGTTGATGACGCACCTGTCAAAGAAGATCCAGCTGAACCAAAGGCTGATGACGCCGAAGCGAGTGGCTACGGAACTGTCGTTGACAATGCGTTGACAGCGGCTGGTGTTTCGGTGGCCGACGTCCAGAAAGAGTTCACCGACAATGACGGCAAGTTTACGCCTGAAACGATGGACAAGTTCAACGCTGCTGGCTTTCCAAAAGAGATTGTCGAGGCCTACCTTCGTGGTGTGGTTGCGTCCAACGCTGACGCGGCTGTTGCACAGGAAGCTGTCGCAGCGTCTGCTGCAGAACAGATCTCTGCGGTGAAGGCACTGGCTGGGGGTGATGATGGGTATGCCGCCATGACAAAGCACATGGCATCGACCTACACCCAAACTGAGGCAGACGCTTTCAATGCTGCCTTGAACGACCCAGAGACAGCCAAAGCTGCCGTTGCCGAGGCACACGCCCGGTACACAAAAGCTGTTGGCGTTGAGCCTAAGTTGATCGGCGGCAAGACCCCGGCAGCAGTGTCTGGCTACGAGTCTGAGGCACAGCTGTTGGAAGACATGGCCAAGCCTGAATACAAGACATCCGCTGCCTTCCGTGACAACGTCCAGAAGAAACTGGCCTCGTCATCGCAGGCGGTCCTAGGAGTACGCTGATGGAACTCATCGCCTTCCTTCTGGTTCACGTGAACACCATCTCCATCTGCCTTGCATCACTGCACGGTCTGGCGGTGGTCATTGTGAACCTTACGCCAACCCCAGCTGACGACATCATCCTTGGTAAGATCTACAAGGTGGTCGAACTCATTGCTGGTGTGGTGACCAAGACTGCCAAAGCCTCCCCGGCCAACCGCCTTTCGGATCGGGACAATTAGCTGTGATGGCATCCATCCTGATCTGCATCAAACAGATCCGCAAGTGGCTGCTCCCCACAGTGGGGGCAGTCGCATTCATCTTCTGGAAGATCCTGACGGTACGGAACAAGCACCTCTCCGACGAGGTCGCGGACCTGACCACCAAGACCATCACCCACCAAATAAAGGAACAGGCCTATGAAGTTCGCGTTCGCCCTGTGCCTCTTGATAAGTCCAGCATTCTTGACCGCATGTAGCTTCCTCGACAGGCCCACCCCGGTAATTCCAAAGGAATGCACTTGGGCTGAGGCCATTGAGTTTGATCAAGCAACCAAGGATTGGCTGACGAAACAAGAGTGGCCACCCAGCGCCGCCTCCGACTTTAACAAGATCGGTGACCACAATGAGCTTTTCGCCAAGCTCTGTTAATTACCCACCACCATAGCATAGGTAGAACCGCCACCGCAGCGGTATGCCTTAGCGCCATTGTCCCGAAGCCCAAGACCAAGCTGCCGTAATGACGGTCACGGTCTGGGCCGAGGACATATACCACCCAACCTTAAGTGAGATCGGAAGTCACCATCGCTTTTTAGCGAGCTGGCACCTGATGACACAGCACAAGCAGCGCTTGGCCCTCTGCGGAGGACAACCCTGTGGAAAGCGAGTGTGAAGTCGAAGGGACGCAATCCCCGAAAACTCACTAAGGAATACCCCAATGGCTGACGCTATTATCTCCCAACTCGGTGTTATCAACGCTGCTACTCCAGCTGACTTCGCCGCTGCTAACGCTCTGTTCTTGAAGACCTTCGCTGGTGAAGTGCTGACTGCCTTCAACGAGATGAACATCTTCATGCCTCTGCACACTGTGCGGACGATCACGCAGGGTAAATCGGCCTCCTTCAACCACACAGGCAAAGCCTCCGCAGCCTACCACGTTGCTGGCACGCCTATCGTCGGTGGTGAAAAGATCAAAGCCAACGAGACCGTGATCAACATCGACAACCGCCTGATCTCCAAGGTCTTCATCGACGAGCTTGAAGAAGCGAAGAACCACTACGACGTGCGTTCTGAGTACACCAAACAGCTTGGTGCTGCTCTGTCCCGTGAGTTCGACCTGAAAGTCGCCCGCGTGATCGCTCTGGCCGCTCGCTCCGCAAACAAGATCGACGACCTGCCCGGTGGCTCGCGTCTGGTAAATGCTGCTGCAAAGACTGACGGCGCTGTTCTTGCCTCTCTGCTCTTTGATGCTGGCACAACCTTCGACGAGAAAGACGTGTGGGAAGGCGAGCGCTACGGCGTGTTCAAGCCTGCTCAACACTCGCTTCTGGTCCAACAGAAGGACGCACTGAACCGTGACTGGGGCGGCGCTGGTTCCTATGCCAAGGGCACACTGCCTGAGATCAACGGCATCCAGCTGCACAAGTCTAACAACGTCCCTTCGGCTGTTGTTGCGGCTGCAACTGGCGAGCAAAACGCCTACAACGGCGACTTCACCACCACGGCAGGTCTGGTCTTCCAGAAAGCTGCTGCTGGTACTGTCAAGCTGATGGACCTACAGATCCAGAAGTCTGGCGCTGACTACGAACTGATGTACCAAGGTACGCTGATGGTCGGCAAGTACGCAATGGGCCACGGTCCTCTGCGTCCTGAGTGTGCAATCGAGATCGCCACTGGTGTTGTGGCCTAAACCCGCACCTAAGATCTCCAATGGGGGGCTGACGTTAATAGCGTTGGCCCCCCTTTTTTTTCACAGACGAGGCTCCCATGACTGCACTCACACCTACACCCAAACTCGACGCGGTGAACCAGCTGCTGCGTGCTGTTGGTGAAGCCCCTGTAACAACCATAGCTGGCATAGGCGGGCTTGACACAGCCAACGCTCTTCTCGTGTTGGATCAAGTCCTGCGCTCTGTCCTACTGGAAGGCTGGCAGTTCAACACGGAATATGACTACCCGCTGCTTATGACAGCTGACGACAGCCCCGGCGCAGTGTTTGGGACAGGCACCATAACCCTCCCAGAGAACGCGCTTTCCGTTGACATCAACCGGGACGCATACCCTGGAGTGGATCCGGTCTGGCGTGGTGGGAAGCTGTACGACCGACAGAACCACACACAGGTTTTCAACCAGATGATCAAGGCCAAGGTCATATTCATGCTGGACTTTGAAGACCTGCCTGAGAGTGCCAGATACTACATCACACACCGCGCCTGTCGTGAGTTCCAAGACGCGACTATCGGGTCCGAGGCACTCCATAGATACACGGCTGCATCTGAGATGCGAGCACGTGCAACATTCATTGAACAGCACGCAGACGATGAAGATCTCAACATGATCCGATCTACGCCTGAGTTCTGGCATCTAACATAGGATAGCAGCATGACGCTTGTTTCTGAACAACTCCCAAACCTGATGAACGGCGTGAGCCAGCAGGCTGTTACCATGCGTATGGCCTCACAGGCAGAGCTACAGGAGAACGCTGTTTCGTCCGTTGTTGAGGGCAACATCAAACGCCCTCCGACGAAGTTCAGGGCAAAGCTGACAGTTGCTACAGCACAGGGCGCGTACTTCCACACCATCAACCGAGATAGCGCTGAACGGTACAGTGTGATTGCTGATGGGACAGGGATCGCTGTCTACGACGTGACCACAGGTCAAGAGCGGTCTGTCACGTATCCGGCAGGAACCAACTACATCAGCTCGACGAATGCCGCTCTTGACCTACGGGCAATCACTGTCGCTGACTACACGTTCATCGTGAACCGCAAGCGCATTGTTGAGACCTTCACCGTGACAGCTCCAGCTCCCATTGAAGAGGCTATGTTGTTTGTAAAGGCAGTGAACTATGACGTAACCTACAAAGTCCGTATCAATGGGACTGAGGTTGCCAGCTACACTACCGATGCTTCTGCAGATGCTGATGCTTCAGTGTCTGTTGATGAAGTTATAGAGGCCCTTAAGGCTCAACTTCTGGGCAGTCTCCCGACTGGGTGGTTGTTTAATTCTTACTCGCCAATCCTGCACATCACGAAGTCCGACAACTCTGCATTCGAGCTGGAGTTTACGGACGATGATGGCAACACCAAGACGCAGGCAATTACAGACAGTATCCAGCGGTTCACCGATCTCCCTGTTGTAGGCAAGCGGAACTTTCTGGTTAAGGTCACCGGGGACGAAGGGTCCGAGACAGACGACTATTACCTTAAGTTCATCCCCAACAACGCATCCCTCACTTACGACAGTGGGGTGTGGGAAGAGACCACAGCACCGGGGACACTTACGGCACTCAACCCAGCCACAATGCCACACTCACTGGTACGGATGGTCGATGGGTCTTTCGAGCTGCGACAGATCAACTGGGGGCGGCGCGTGGTTGGTGACGTGGATACGTCTCCTTGGCCGTCCTTCGTTGGCGGAACCATCCGAGACGTTTACTTCGACCGACGCCGCCTGTGCTTCTTAGGCGCTGACACCGTGAGTATGTCAGCATCAAACGACTTCTTCAACTTCTTCGCAGCCACAGTGATCACAGTCCTAGACGACGGTCCTATCGACGTGTCGTCACCGGGAACCTCTGTAACCAGCCTCAACTACGCAGTGCTGTTCAACAAGAAGGTTCTTCTGTTCTCTGATCAACGACAGTTCGTTATCGAAGACGAATACCTCGCAGCTGGAAAGCCGCCAACAATCAAGACCCTGTCGGACTATGAGAGCCGAGGGGACACTGCGCCTGTTGGGGCTGGACGGACGCTGTTCTTCCCAGTCAACAAAGGCACATTTGGAGCTGTCTATGAATACTACGTCATGCAGGATAGCGCTGAGACTGATGCAGCAGAGATCACTGAACACGTCCCCACATATATCCCTGCGCCTATTACAAAAGTGTCAGCTTCTGAGAGTGCTGGTATGGCTGTGGTTCTATCTTCTGGTGATCCACGTTCGATCTTCGTTTACAAGTACCACTGGAATGGACAACAGAAGCTGCAGTCAAGCTGGTCCCGATGGACAATGCCAGAAGACGGTGTGGTGCGGAGCGTGGACTTCATCAGCGACGAACTCATCCTGCTCACGGAATACGCTGACGGGGTGTACCTCGAAGTCATGGACCTTGGGAAGGGCCGAGAAGAGGAAGGTGAGACGATTGTGTACCACCTTGACCGCCGAGTTGATGAGACCAGTGTTACCGATCTGGTTGAAGACACGGGGGCACGCAGGACGACGTTCCGCCTCTCGTATGAAACCACTGCACCTTTAGCTGTAGCCACCCGCGTTGGGGACGGTACGTCTTCTACCGGGCCGGGGAAGAACCTCACGGTGGTGTCCCAAATTGTGGACCCAGTTGGAGGTGGAACACTGGTTACGGTGTCGGGCCTAGCTGCCAACATGAAGTTCTTCGCTGGTGTGAAATACGCACACAAGTACACCTTCTCGCAGCCTGTTATCAAAGCCCAGTCTAGCTCTGGTGGTGTAGCCTCAGTCATCGCTGGCCGTCTACAGATCAGCCGCTGGCTCGTGGCCTACGCAAAGACAGGATACTTCCGCGTCGAGGTGAAAGCCACCGGGCGCTTAGGGGAAGAGTACGCATCAGACCCGCTGAACTACGGGCTGACTGGCGTGACCTTAGGCAACGAGAGCACAATCCTAGGCCAGATCAACACGGTCCAAGGCGTGCTGCGTGTGCCTGTCCAAGCTAAGGCAGGGGAGTTCAGCGTAACCTTAATCAACGACACGTTCCTGCCGAGTGGCTTCACCGCTGCCGAGTGGGAGGGACGGTACAGTCGTCACACCTCGGGGTTCAGATGATCCGCAAAACAGAACCAAACGACATCCTAGAACTCGCAAACACGATGCGGGTGGAAGATCAACGGGAGGTCCAGTCTATGGCTGGCCTCTCGCCACTGGAAGCCCTCTCCCTCGGTTACATGCAATCTACGGACTGCATCACCGGGGTAGGCAAACAGGGGACAGTTAGCCTCGTCGCAGGGGTCGTGTCTACAGGTTCCTACGGAGCTGTGTGGATGCTGTCTGCCCCTGACATAAAGACCAATGCACGTGAGCTGGCGACGACCGGACGTGCATGGATCACGGCCATGACCATGAAGCATGGGCGACTTGAGAACGTCGTAGACGCACGCAACAAGCTACACATCCGCCTGATCAAATTCATGGGCTTCGACCTAGGCGATCCAATCAGCAACTACGGCGTGGATAAGATCCGCGTAATCCCATTTAAGAGGTAGAACCATATGTGCTTCCCAGCAGCTATTGGTGCCATAGGCGCTATGTCCGCTACGACGATGATGGCGGCTTCACTGGCATTGACGTTGGTATCGACAGGTGTCAGCTACATGGCCCAGAAGCAGAACCAGACCGCACAGGTAAAGGCCCAAGAGATCAATGCCCTGAACACCCGCAACGCCGCCGTACAGGCGATGATCGACGGGAATGACAGCCTACAACAGCGCGAGCAACAAGAGAGTGCATCAACAGCGCTTCGTATCCAGAACGCAAAGACAAAGGCCCGTGAGGCCACGTCAACCGCAGTAGCAACGAGTGAAAGCTCAGGGCTGTCTATGGACGCACTGCTGAGTGACTATGACAGGCAGTACAGCTCATATGCTGACACGCAGATGCAGCAGCTCGGCTTCACCAATGACCAGCTAGAGCGTAGCCGTCAGGGCCTACAGTCACAGGCCGAAGGGCGCATCAACACTATGCCACTCAATCCGGTGGCAGGACCGAGCCTTCTCGGTTCAGCCCTAGAGTTTGGGGCTGGAGCCTTAAGCTCATTCGAAACATTCGCAGTTCGTGATCCACAGACTGGGTCGTACTCATTATAAGGAAACCAGACGATGGTTCAAAAAGTCGTTTCAGACCCGTCGCTGACGCCCGTAGCGGCACCAGTCGACACCTTCGTAGCACCACGTCTGGAAGCCCCACAAACCAGCGGGCTGCAAAGCCTTGCCCAGTCCTTGTCGCGTATCAACCCAGAGCTTCAAAGGTTCTTGGGATCGCGCAACAAAGAGCTGGCCGAGCGTGAGTTCGCTGCTGGCATGACAGCCGCACAGTTCACGGATCCATCCTCAGGCCTTCTGGCCAACAAGAACGGGTGGCAGCAACTGATCACTGAGGTGAGAGCAACAGACAAGATCAACGGCACCAGCAAAGCTGACGATCTGGTTGGGGCATCACCCCACTTTCGTCGGGGCCTCGTGTCCCAGAAAGCTACCCGGATCGGGGTCGGCCTCGCTGCCCACATGCAACAACAGTGGACGGACAACGAAGGTGGTGTTCAGGGCATGGATGACCCTGCAGCTGTGCAGGCGTGGATGCAGAACCAGACGGTGGCTTACACCAAAGGTAAAGGCCTTGACGGGATCGACCCGCTGATTACCGCAGAGGCCTTCACACCTAGGCTGCTACAGGCTGAACAAGCTCTCATGAGCCACCATATGTCGTACCGCTCAAAGGCACGCATGGGTGAGTTCGAAGACGAGTTCAGTGCTGGCCTAGGCCTCGCCCTAATGGGCAACAGCGGTCCCTATAGCCCTCCCGTGCTCTCGAACCTGTCCCACTCGGTCGAGTTTGAGTTCCAGCTGGAGGGCAAGGCCCGCCCGTATCGCCCTAATGATGAGATCCTCGACGTCCTCGGCGCATCCGCTGAGGCTGTCCTAGGCAAGGGCACGCGCATTGTTGTTGGTTCAGGGCAGGAGGGTGACAAGCCGCAGCACGGATCAACGCGCCACAAGACTGGCACCGCAGCTGACTTCTACATCGTGGACCCACAGGGTAACCGATTGAAGGCTGACGATCCTCGCTCCCGCCAGTTCATGATCACTGCAGCCCGCAATGGCGCAAAAGGCTTCGGCCTTGGTCCTGAATACATGGGTGACAGCTTCCACATCGACCTCGTTAAACCCGGCGCTGGACAAGACAACGCTTGGGGATCCTATGGAAACGCCATGCAGGCCGAGCTGGTCCAGGCCATCCATGAGTTCGATAGCGGGGCACCTGTCGCAGGGAACTACCAAGACACAGCCACCCACGACATCCAAAGCATGATCAACTCAGCGGTCTCCAATGGGATGAACCCAAAGAAGGTCAACGAGATGGCCGTCCACGCGGTGATCGAACAGGCGATGGCTTCTGGGGACTCCAGTATGCTCACAGTCCTTGAACAACTCGACACTGGGCACGGTCCCCTTGGCAACATCGCTTGGGTGCGTGAGGCACGACGCAAGGCTGCAGAGGACATCGACGACGAAGCGTGGGAGACAGACTCTCGCGCCAAGATCGTAGAGGACCAACAGCGCGTTGAAGAGACGCGGGTGATGAAGCAGGCGGGATACAGGGCGATCATGAGTGACCCTTTCGGGGACCACAAGAAAATGATCAGTGCTCTGACAGAGGCGGGGGAGCCTTCCCTCGCAATGGAGATGCACAACCTGCAGCGCCAGCTCCAGCAAGAGACTTACACCGTCAACACCAACCACGAGCAAGTCGGTGAGCTACGTCTCGCCATCAATCGCAGCTCTTTCCCGAAGGACGAGATGGAGCTACGCATCCTGAAAGGCATTGGCACCGAGTACCCGTCGTCTGTGGGCATGGCCCTGTTTGATGACCTCGAAAGGGTCGCCAAGTTCGAAGACAAGATCAACGACCAGAGCGTTCGGCGCATGATCGACGACGGTGCGAGCATAATCTCGGACGGACGCATCCTGAAAGACATCAGTGGCAACAACATTGGTGACGGCTTCAAAGCTGCGATGGCCTACGAAGAAGAGTTTCTGGACGAGATCCTGATCTTCTTGGAGGACAACCCAGAGACCTCTGTCGTTAAGCTGAGAAAGTTCGTTCGTGATACCCGGCGTGAGCTGATGAAGAAGTCAGAATATCAGCCGATTGACCTGTACAGCCAGCAGTCCGAGACACAACTCGACAGTGTGGCATCCGGTGTCGAAACCGTAGCCGATCCGTTTGCGGGCTACTCAGATGCTGGCATTGCAAAAGCTGCAGCAGACAGTGGCCTAACTACAGATGCGTACCGCCAACAGGTATGGACGCTGTACGGCTACACACCACCCAAATAATCCCAAAGGAAATAACGCATGGCCGACGAAACAGGGGCAACCCAACTACCACCTCTGCCAATCTTGGGGGACAGTGGTGCAACACAACAGCCTCCACTGCCAATCCTTGATGCACAGGGCCAGCCAGCTGGTGGGGCACAACTCCCTCCGCTTCCTGTCCTTGATGCACAGGGGCAGATCGTCGGCGGTGGAACCCCTCCGTCCCAAGAGATCACACTTGACTTGGCCCCCGATGAAACAGGCAGGGGCTACATGGCCGACATCGGTGTTGGTGTCGTCGGCGGGGTGCGTGACGCAGCACAAGAGACCCTTAACACAGTCCAGTGGGCTGGTGAGGGCCTTGGGAACCTGATCACAGGCGGGAAGGACGTCTACTACACCAAGACTGACGGCTTCGAATGGCTGACCACAGAAGAGGTCAAGGCACGCGATGATGTCCCAGCGTGGCAGACGCGCGACCTGTTCGGGGATGAAGGCAGCGTAGGCCT
>Ga0099846_1000203_pt1 | contig 24137 bp, 43 predicted proteins | sample CB_VirMetaG_FD_78180 | JGI IMG/M metagenome (GOLD analysis project Ga0099846, IMG submission 78180) | Freshwater to marine saline gradient viral communities from Chesapeake Bay - CB_1504_1 Viral MetaG | ecosystem: Environmental > Aquatic > Marine > Coastal | place: USA: Chesapeake Bay... | reverse complement strand
TCTTCACCATAGACTTCCTTATTGGTATCGTTGTCAGTCCAATCCCAGTTATTGAAGACATTCTCCCATAGGTAGTTTGCCAAATCCTCATCAGTATTTCCTTCATAAGGCGGGTCACAGCTACGAAGAGCTTCAACATTCACTTCAATGGGTTCACTTCCTGCTGAGACGGTCCAAGTCTCCACTTTACGGACATACACTTTTTCAGACATAATATTTTCTTTTGTATAAAATATAAGAAACAAAAATCCCCCAATCAAGGGGGAAAATTAAAATCCAATAACAAGTTCCCATTTTAACCAACCCAAGATAATTTCCAAGTTACCATTGAGCCACCTGTCGTGGGTAATCTTCAAATAAGGAAAAATATAAATTTGTGATACGACAGAGTCTATTTGAAATTTCATAGTTCTATGTTTAGTCATACAAATATATCAAAAAAAATAAAACAACCAAAAGTTATCAGTCTTTAATTACGTAGAAGATAACAAAAACAGAATCCGTGGTAATGTACCTAAGAATATTTATTATCTGTTTTTCCAACTCCCTTTCGATATCTTTTTCATAATTCAACTCGTGATATTCATCGAAGTTCATGATAACCGATACTTGTATGTCTACATTGTTATCCTCATCACTTGAGTCTGAAGGGATAATCTTTACTTCGTATTCATAAATAAGACCAGGATACAAAGGTGTGAGTAATGTCTCAAGTAAGTTTTCAGCTATTTCTTTCGTATAGTCCATGATAATAAATACCGAGACAATTTAATATGTAAATTTAATATCTATACTTATGGTTTAATACCTCGGATAGATGTACAATAAGTTAACAATAGGACAAACCCCTTTGTTACCGTTAGTTATTGACGGAGTAAAGATATGGGGGAAAGCAGAATTCATGAACCCTTCAGGATCGATAAAAGACAGACCCATGAATAACATTATTCAAAGGGCAATGGAACACAACTTACTGAAAGAAGGGGACACACTTGTGGAGGCAACCTCAGGAAATGCGGGGATATCTTTTGCCATGTTTTGTGCAATGTATGGAATCAAATGTGTAATTGTTATGCCGAGTAATATGAGTGAGGAAAGGAAACAGATGCTTCGATTGTATGGAGCAGAGTTAATCGAAGTGGCGGCAGGAGATTTCGATGGGGCAATAAGACTAAGGAATGAATTGTCAGAAAAGAACGGATGGTTTAATGGAAATCAGTTTGCGTCAGAATGGAATATAGAAGCACACAGAGATGGAACAGGAGTGGAGTTGTTTCATCAGTGTGATATGAATTGTTTTACCCCTTCGGCGTTTGTTGCAGGAACAGGAACAGGGGGAACGTTAATGGGTGCGGGAATAACCTTAAAGAATCAATTCCCATACATGGATATAGTAGCGGTAGAACCTGCAGAGTCTCCCGTGATGAGTGGTGGTGAGCCTGGATTACATGGTATACAAGGAATAGGGGATGGTTCTAAATTCTTGGTTGACTTAAAGGTGGTGGATAAGATAATCACAATAAGTACTAAAGACGCAAAAGAAATGGCTAAAAGACTTACAAAAGAATATGGATTGTTTGTGGGTATAAGTGCGGCGGCTAACGTGTTAGGTTCACTTAAGTATTCACAAGATACTGGTAAAGAAGATATCATCACCATACTATGTGATAGGGGTGAAAGATATCTTAGTTGTTTATAATCATCAATTAGTATTTATAAATAAAAAAAATTATGTGGCAAGCAAACGTAACAATCAATAATAACACCGAGTACAATTTAACTATTGACGGTGTGGGACCTGGTAACACAACCATTTCACCTAACGGAACATTTAGTTATAGTTCTACAGAGGTTCACAATTCGAAGAGTTTACTATTTTGGGTACAAGAGAATGTATGGTATATGCAAGGTAATTTATCATTCGGTCCTGAAGCGGGAGTATATGTTGATCGTGGATGGATGGCAGACGGTGACCAATCCATAGAGATGGTGGCGGATGCAAACGGAAAGATGTGGACTCAGACATCAAACGGGGGAGAAACCCTCTTACAATGGAATGAATTCGAAAATGGGGGTAATATAACTCTAACATTCAACAAAAAATCATAGAGTGTGATTAAACTTGATGTTAAAATAGGAGATACAATACTAATAGGTAGGTTCAAAAACAAAAAGGTGGTTGTTAAAACAATCTCAACAGATGAACACGGAATGCCATTAGTAAATGGAAAACCAATATGTACCTTCAGGTATAGTAAAGGTTAGTATAAAATTTTTGTTGTATACTCACTAAAGTAATTTAAGAGACCCTCACATAAATGTGGGGGTTTTTAATTACCTGATAAACGAATCCGAATCTGAGAATCGTGTTTCATATTTTCTTTTAAGAAGTCTTCAAAATTGTTTTCATTAGTCATTTCATCTAACCACCACATTTTGGTATAAACATCAACCCATATAAACGGTGGATGAGAAAATTCCCATGACGTACCCACAAAAAAAGATTTTCCTATCTTAAAATTAGATTCGGTTACCTTCTCACCTTTACTTTCTATAAATTGTGGGAGTAATGCAATAGCATTATCAAGATAGTTTTTAAAGTACGAACCCATATCATCAGATAAAATATATTTAATGTAATCCCAAGCCACGCAGCAGGGATCTACACCCGTACTCTTAAACGCTCCATAAGCAATCTTTAACAAACGATCCATATCACCAACCATCCGAGAATATTCAGGGGAATATCCATTAGAGTTTCTCAAGAACTTATCAGCAAAAACCATTACAGTTAGTTTGTCTAAATTATTAGCACCATCCGTTCCTGTAATCCACATATCAATACCATAGATGTGGTGAACAAACTTATCTATCAATTCATTATCGGTGGGTGAATACTTCCTCATACATATAAATATCCTATAGTGTATAATCACCCAATCCGTTCACTCACTACGGGGACGAAGCAGAACATCCCTGACGGGATGTTGTCCCCTTTGTTCATTCACGTATTGTCCGATTATCCCCCCTCTTACAGAAGGGGTTAACTAATAACCCCCCGATATATAATCACCTAAGAATACGTTCCATCTGTTGTTTTATATAAAAGGGTAAACCCTTATGAGATAAACATACTCAGGAACAATCTTAGTATCTTACTTCTCCCACTTTTCCCCACAGGTAAACCTGTCTATACCATGGGTTATATTATAGATAATTTCTATAGGTGAATTAAAGGGTTTAAAGAATAACCCATACTATCATCCATTACGAAGGGACACATTGAAGGGGGAATACGTTGAAGGGGGTAACAACTATAGCAAAGGACTATCGTCTCCCTCGCTCCTCCTTCATTACTTCCTTTTTTTGCTGGAAAATGTATGTATATAAATAATTCCCTTTCCTGATAGTGTGAGGGGGAATAAATTCACTATTACGCTAGTGCCAGCAAGGATTCTGTGGAAAAAAGTGGGGGAAAGTGTAGATTTCAACATAGACAAAATCTATACAAAAGGATTATCCCCCATGCAAAGTCCCCCTGACATTTTGACAAATCCAAATTTTTACCCCTAAAGTTATTAACAAAAACCCTTTTTTTGCTAGCCCTGACACAATGTCCGATAGAAAATATCTATATATTTTTTATGTTCCAATAGTTATGTTTATTGTACCATGGATGAATACATAGATTTTATCAAGGAAAACTACACCCATTTAGTCAGGGAAGACAAGAATGGGCTAAAGGTTATATTCACCTCAAAGGAAAATTTAACCGAGGATGGTACCATATGGTTCGAGCCAGCAAAGAAGGGGTGGAGTAAGAAACCCCTCCAACAGAGGAACACCTATATAATTGTGGATGCTTACCTTGTCCATATCTTCGAATTCTTAAGAAGGTATTTCAACTTAGAGGATCAGATGGAACAGGTGAGGGGAGCGATGATCCGTCATGCGATAAACATCATGGACGAATACCTCAACCCCACTGAATCTTCCGAACCTTAAAGTTTCGAAAGTAGACGCGGTATCGTGAGTCCAACTGAGGATTATAATACATACCGAAACCAATAATCTTAAAGTGTTTCCACAGTACTCTCTCAGCCGCTCTACGAATCTGTCGGTTCAAGAATATCTTACTTGTATAACGTAAACGATCTCTGATGGGTTTATAATTTCTTTGATCCCAATCAGAACCCCACGAACGAAGTCCGAAATCATCATCCAAGATGATGTCGATAGCATTGTCACATTTAATAGAACAGTACTTAATGGTGAAATGTCCACGGACATCATCGGTGTCAACGTAAAACCTCTCCCCCTTAATGAACTTGTTAATGCTCTTAGAATCCCACTCACCATTCATACCTCTAAGATACAAATTATTCTTGACTCTACCAAACCCCTCGACTACTATTTTCCCATGGACAAAATGTTAATGATTATTGTGGGGGCAATGGGGAAGATCGATGTCACTGAAGATCAAGGTACCACCATCCTTACTCACACACCTAAAGGGGATGTAAAAAAAGATGATAGGTTCCTAACCAATATCACCTATAAGGGAACCATCGTAAGGTACTACCCCACCCTCCACTCTTATCTGTCTGTCAACTCTGAGGATATCGTCCGAGCTATCTACAACCTATACGAGGGGAAACACTAAAAAAAAAATAAGGCAGGGTGGAGTCTACTCGGTCCCCCTGTCGGGTTACATAACTACAGCTAAGATACGGCAAAAGTTTTAACCCCACAACTTGTGCAGTAACTTTTTTCGCCGTAACTTAGCGTTGATGCTTTTTTTATAAAAAAAAGATTCCCCCTCTCTATTTCAGTTGTCGTCTTTTTTACAACAACTCGTTTTATTTGGCAGTGTCAGAAATTATCCGTACCTTTGTCTTGTGATTGAGTGATGATGATTCGGGGGAGGGGCTGGCAATGTCAGAATACCCCTCCCCCATATAAGATTACCATACACCCCCCTATATACCCCCCTTAGGTGGGGGGTCCCCCCTGTATACCCTCCCGTATCCCCCCTCCCCCGTGGGGGTTTTTTGGTTGGTTTGGGGGGTTAATCCCGTTTGCGAAGTATGGGGTATATCCAAAAAAAATTCTGGAAAAATTTTTCAGATATGGACTATCGTCGGTGTGTGTTTATGTTATAGAAAAAACATACTATGACTAACCAAGAAAAAGCAGAGTTGTACGACAGGTTCTTAGCTGAGTACCACCGATTGGATAATCAAATTAATCTTATAAAAATGAATAAGATTGATTTGAATAATGACGAGATTAAGGAAATCGATTTATTGAACAGAAAGAAGTCTTACATCATGGGTAGGATTAGTGAATTGAATTAACCCACTTTACACTTTGCGGGGTTTTCATTTTACACTTTGCGGAAATTCATTTTATTATTCAAGGGGTATTTATTGTTATGGAAGAGAATGACGAAATTATTGATACACTATTAGACTTATACTTTTTTAGTAAAATAGTTGATATCAAAGTGTCCAAAGATGGTTACACTTATTTTTTAATATTAGATGTTGATTTTTACGATGATGAGGATGCTCCCAAGATGAGTGTTGTTAGAGCTAAGAATGGGGTGTTGAGTATTTTCCCCTCATGGTTTTTACATTCGGATTTTATCAACTACATACCTGGTATCACTAAGAAGAATATTTTAGATTACATATATGAGGGTTTCAAAAATAGATACCCTGAGTTAAATTTAGAAAAAAGGGATGATTGGTTCGATTATGCATTCGAAGGTGAGATTCGATAAATGGATAAATTGTTTGGATTATGAAAGACTGTACTTGTAATGAAAGTTGTTTGACGGAAGGTTGTCAGTGTACAAATTGTGAATGTCAAATGAAATTGTAAAATAAACCCCTCCCCTCAAGAGGGGTTTTTTATTTCCCATATTGTAAGGGGTAAATTTTACTCCTGTTTAAATAACGAGGGTAAGTGATACTCCTGAAAACATCACCCCCTTTTCTAAAGAGGGTTAAAAAGTCGAAAAAGAATTTCCGGAAAAATTTTGGAAAAAGGGGGTTGTCTGTTAGGGGGTAATTTTTTATTATTGGTAAAAAGGAAATACTATGGAATTGACTATTGGGCAGAAGGACTTTATCGAGAAGATATACGATGAGGTTCGTAAGGATTACGATGACATCGATGAGATTTGTGAAGAGGTTGTTGACATATGTGTCGACAACGAGGGGTTGTTCGATTTATCTTTTGACGATGAGGGGGACATGTATATGGAGTTATCCAATGCAGTTTATGAATATCTTCAATCTAAGTAATTAGTCATGTTGGAATATATTATGGATTACTACCCTGAAGAGGTATTTTTAAAAGCAGATGGTTTCGATAGTGCCATTATAGGTGTTGACGAAGTTTCTATGAGATTGATATATTCTGAGAGGTTATGTTTAGAGGAACTCATCGTTCGTGATGGTATGAGTATGGAGGAAGCCATCGAATATTTTGATTTCAACGTTCGTGGGTCGTATGTAGGTGAGAAGACACCCATTTGGTGTGTTGACACAATGATGGGGTGAGATGGATGAGTTGGAGAAGTTAAATGAGGAAGTTATTGAACTTCGGTTTCAGCTTCGTGACTCTAAAGATAAGGAGATGATATACTTGGATATATTGAATACCTTGCAAGAATCTCTTATTGACTTGTTTGACAGGGAAGAGGAGAACAATAGTTTTTTGGATATGGATGATCCTATTGATTACCGCGAATGTTTGGTGAATCTGAAAAAAAACTTGGATGAATATAAACGTGTATATAAAATATCTTTTTAGTATGAAACATCTCTTTATCTTTTTTTTATTTTCCCCCTTTTTTATGTGGGGGCAGTCGAAGACTTATTTGGATTCGGTAAATTATTATTTTGGGATTCTTTTGAATCATGAACGGGATAGTATTAATCAGTATAGGATTAAACATAAAACGGGGGAAAAGATATTAAATCGTGCTACGGAGGAGAAGGATGAGAGCAAGTTTGTTAATCCGTGGAAACATATTGATTATTGTATTGAGGAATCTCATCAGTATAAACAGTTTAATGCACACTCTACTACGAACAAGGAGAACATGATGTTTCAGTGGGGTCCGACTGATGCAAGTTATTGGTGGGATAATCCCGAGATTTCTGCTCAGAGATTATTTCGGGAATGGAAGGATTCTCCTGGTCACTATAAGTTTATGATTCAGGATACAGATGGTAAGTCTAAATATTTTCATCCTAGTGATGATTATAAGACTTATAAGGTATTGATGAAGATGAGTTATAGGAGATGTACCATTGAGGAAATAAAACAAAAAAAGAAAGTTCCTTGGGTTATGGTTGCCAGTTTTACAGCATGGGACTAACGGAAGATACTCGTTTGTTGGTGCTCGAACTTTTAAGAGAAAAGTACGAGGGGATTTGTGATATACTGTTTATAAAACATACTCTAAATGTTTTTTTTGAAATTGAAATAGTGTTTGAACCCACCTATTTAAAAAATTACATCTATAATGACGATAATTTCTTTGATGATTTAAACAATGAAGTGTATCGTTTGATGAAATACTTTGGTTTTGTTAAGAATCAGATTCATAGAGTGGATATTTATATCATGAAACACTCTTATAGTGATGAACGAAGATCAGAAAAAATTATTGTTTAACTTTTGGGACAAGATGGGTATTTCGTCCGAGTATGTAAAATATTTCGGTATAAAAACTCTTGACTCTAAAGAGTACTTCGAATTGATGATGGAGTTTCTTGGTGTTATTCCCGATACTGCGATTGGTTCGCTTAGAACTTATTTTCAGAATTTAGAGGAATTTATCTGTAGGGATGTGAATCGATCATTATTTTTTGATGATGTGGCAAAACCTGCAGGGTGTGGCGATTATAAGGTTAAGTTGTGGAGACTGAACTTGGATAGATATGTGACAAACAATAAGAATTTAAATTACTTTAAACCCATGGGTGATTTTCTCTATAGTGAGCCTAAGGAATTTCAGTGTCCTGAAGATGGTTACCTTGACAGGTTACATACTCAGTATAAAGATAATTGTTTTGATGAATATTGTTTGCAACCCCTTGTCTTTCCCGTGGGCAAATTCTTGAAGGAAAAATATGGTTTCAGTATTAACTACAATATGATTAAGGTTGATAAACGAGGTGAAGTTTTTAAATTGGTTGATGAGTAAATGGGAACTTTAATTTTATTTTTATTTGGTGTTGTTATTTTAGCCCCCATCACATGGTGGTGGATTAAAGGTATGGATTATATGGAACAGAACCATCCTGATTATAAGGGTGAGGACTTAATTTGATACCTAAAAAATTTTTTTAACCGAACCTCCCCCTAACCCCCTCCAGAAAATTTTTTTTTCACCCTTCGGGTTCTCTTATGTGTCCTTCTTCGTAGGTGTCATCTAAAAAAAAGGGGTTTTTAATTTTTATTATGGTAATTATTATAATGAAAGATAAGATAGTCTTAATACTAACCATCGGCATTTTAATTTTGCTCGGATTCATTGTTATCGGTGACTTCGTTGTTGCTTTAACTGAAAACAGACCTGTGGATGAATCTATAGTAAATCTACTACAACTTACAATCACAGGCTTGATTGGTATTATTGGTGCTTATTTTGGAATGACCCATAAAACAAATAATAACAATGAGAATGAGTGAAGAAGTTCAAAAATCAGTAGGTAACGAAAATGTTGGTGCATCAGCAGAAGCCCATGCAGGAACAGAGGTTACCAATACATCAGTAAGTGCTGGTGTTGGTGCAAGTGTGGAGGCCCATGCATCCGTAGAAAACACAAATCAAATCGGAGATGTAACTATCTCTCAGGAAGCCCACGCTGAAGCTGAGGTCCATGCTGAAGCGGAAGCATCGGCAGGATTTGATGGTAGAAATGCATATGTTGATGCCCATGCTGAAGTGGGAGCGTCAACTGAAGTTGGAGCATCCAATTCTGTACAGTATGGTAATGTAACTAACACTACTGAGGTTCAAGCGGGTGCAGAGGCTAAGGCTTATGTCGGTGCAAGTGGACAAGTTGGTAAAGATGGAGCTGAAGGGCACGCCGGAGCAATGGCCGGAGCGTCGGTTGGTGTAGGTGCATCAAATAGTACTTATGATGAACATGGTAATGGTACTGAAGTAGGTGCTGGAGTATCGGCAGGTGCACAAGTAGGTGCTGAAGTTGGTGGAGGTGCCACGATGGACCATGGTGTTGCAACTATTGGTGTTTCAGGTGAAGTTGCTTTATTAGTGGGGGTAGATGTAGATGCGTCAGTGAGTGTAGACACTAAACCAGCACAAGATGCTGTGGTTGATACCGCAAATACAGTCACCAAAGAAACCACCAAAGTTGTTGAAAAAGTGGCGGAACCTGTAAAAGATGTAGGTAATACAGTTGTTGGTGGTGCCAAAGGTATTGGGAAGAAAACGAAAAAATGGTTTTAAATTATCAAATTTGATTCCAAAAGTTTAAACCCTCACCATCAGAATATGTGTCCTCCTTCGTAGGTGTCATCTAAAAAAAGAGGGTTTGGTGTTTATATTTATAATAATACTATTTATTTGTATTAGACAAATACGTTATGCATGTTACCCCTGAAAATGTAAAGAATCTTTTGAATACATTATTTGTTCACGACTATGAGGATTTGATTATGGACTTCGATGTTGTTCTTCGACAGAATGACGAGGGGAAGAGTGGAATCGGTGTGGATGTTATTATGGATAAGAAGTGGTATGACATGTATGAGGTGGGCTACGATATCGAGGGGATGATAGAGAAACAGGTGAGGGATGTTTTAAAATATCTTTCCCCTAGTTTTGTCATAGTGGAATTTTATGTAATGGTTTAATAGGTTATGAAAATTAATGGTGAAGTAATTGAGGGGTTTTTTATTTGTTAAGATTTAACCCATGAACCCCACATAACTTTTTTGAGTTCATCGTAATAATAGGGAGTTAAATTATTATAGTCGATATATTTTTTTATATAACTGAGATGTGATTCAGATGGTGTGGGCCACTCGATATCTTTTTTTATCATTTCATATTCTTGTTCTGTTTCTGCATAGTCGTGTAACATGATTACATCCCCACTTTTCAGATAGGATGAAAATAAGGAAAACTCAAGTTCCTTATCACCACCATCACATAAAAACAAAACTCTATCTCCTGTTTTTATTATTGAATCGATTCTATTAATACTACTTGGTGAAAAACAATTATCCAATATAAATTCAGTTTTTGGTATATTGTGAACTTCTCTATAGGATTCATTGATATCCCAACTGTAAATTTTGCAATCTTCTTTTGATATCGTTGATAAATAATATGTGAAAGCCCCAGTAAAGGTTCCGATTTCAATGATAGTGTCAAAATCTTTAACAAATTGAGGAAATACATCAACAATATTTTTACTCTGAGCGGTTCTGAATGTGTTTTTTACTGTTACCCACAAAAAATTGTGCATATGATATGAATTTTTTAATAATTTATATCTTTGATGATAATAAATTATTTATTTATGTAAGTAATATTTATTGGTTATGAAAGATAAATTGAAAAAAATCCTACATAATCTCGTTTGTGCGTTTTTTGAAACGATTCAGATGTTATAATTTAGTATCAAAACCCTCAGACTTTAATCTATCGAGGGTATTTATAAATTATGAAAGATTTCCCAAATATTAGTATTCGTAGAAGAGTTGATTTTAACTCATTGGATGAAATTCTCGATAAACTTTTGCAATTTGGGGATTTTGTAAATGATGCTTGGGATGTAGATGATTTTGTAACAACAGTTATCTCACAATTGACTTTTCATTCTGTAAAAGATGGTTCCGAGATGTCTGAAGACGATTCCCGATTATTAAATTACTATCTCTACGAAACCTATGGTGATTATCTTTTGAACTATTATAAAAATTCCATGGAGAACAAGGGTTTGAAAGAAAACATCAACCGAATTAAAGGTGTGATGGGATTGATCATCGAGGATAAACAAAATATCAAACATCCTGTTCAAATTTATATGAATGGCGAGGGTAGTGATTTTGCTGATGAATATCAAGGAGAAATGGTAAAAATTCCCGTTGTAAACACTTTGGGAAACGAACCATTCAAAGATATGATATACATGAAGGAAAAAGGTAAATCATATGTTGACGCATTGAATAATGGTGAAGAATGGATGAATGAACCTATAGTTGCAATTGTTCATCCCTATGATCCTTCGAAATATGTGGTCGTTGACGGTAATCATAGACTCTATGCCTATAAAGAAACAAATACACCTGAAGTAAATGCCATAATAGTTCCACATGAAGATGTTGTTTTAATGAAAAACGAATGGGGAAATGAAAATCAAGAATCAATTAATTTAGCCGATGTATTGGATAACAAAGAAATTGTAGATAGGTATTTTGTCAAACCTGACGGAACTAACAATTTTCAATCTGAAGAAATTAAAGAGGGTGAAATAACCGAGAGATGTTGGAAAGGATACACTCAAAAAGGTATGAAGACTATGTTTGGCAAAAGATATCCAAATTGTGTGAAGAAAACTAAAAAATGAAAATCATCATCACAGAAAGCCAGTACAAAAGAATCCTGAAGGAGGAAGAAGAGAAAAAGGTTCTTCATATTCCATCTTTGAAGTTTTTTGGTAATGACTGGTATCAATTACAAGAGTTTTTGAATTCAATAGGAAATCCACCATACTCCATTGGGGGTTATTTGGATTTGGGAGGTACATTAATTAAATCTCTTGGAAACTTACAATCAGTTGAGGGTTATTTGGATTTGGGTAATACACCAATCGAATCTCTTGGGAATTTACAGTCAGTTGGGGGTGATTTGGATTTGAGAGATACACCAATTAAATCTCTTGGAAACCTTACATCGGTTGGTAGTTTGTATTTAAGAAATACTCCAATTGAATCTCTTGGAAACCTACAATCAGTTGGTGGTTTTTTGGATTTGGAAGGTACACAAATTGAATCTCTTGGAAACCTTACATCGGTTGGTAGTTTGTTGGATTTGAAAGGAACACCAATTGAATCTCTTGGGAATTTACAGTCAGTTGGGGGTGATTTGGATTTGAGAGATACTCCATTATCCGAAAAATACACTGAAGAACAAATTATACAGATGGTAAAAGTCGGTGGTTACGTACTTTTATAAGTTAAGGGTTATTGATTTAAATCGAAAATTTTTTTATTTTTTTTGTATGAAATATACAGGTAAATGGTGGGATTCTAAACATCGCACAGAAAGGGAACGAGATATTGCTTGGAGGGTTACCCAACTACTTTACGGTTTTTTAATTCTCATTGGATTGGTTTTACTCGCGGCTTGTGAAAAAGAAGAACTCAATGGAAATATTCCCCAACGTATTTTGGACGGAACTTACATCGTGGAATCTAAAATTTGGGAATACCCAGACGGGACAAAAAAATACTATTACCCTCGAGGTACTGATGTTACCGGTCTTCCTATTACAGGTTGGATGGCAGAAACAAAATATATCTTTTTTGGAGACTCTCTAGGTATTAGTCAGTTAATGAATGAAGGTTGGAACACAGGCTATGTTGAAGTAGAACGGGTTAATAATATCCCAACACGGGTGGGATGTCACTATGTTGAAAGTGTTAATGATACTCAAATTTCATGGTATCAAGATGATATAATAATTAGAAGTATAATCGTTAAACAACCATGAAAAAAGGACACCATATGAGTATGTCTCGTAAATTGGACATCGTAAGAACTGTATTGAACAAATCAAAAGGGTTAACAATGTTGCATGGAGAAAAGTTAGTACACCACGTAGCGAGTTCAATCACACTGTATGAAGCGTATATTTCAGACGATTCTGAAAACAAAAACCCCCACAAAGAGTGAGGGTTTTTTTTATGAGTTTAGTTTTGAGAAAAATATCTCCTTAGCTTTTTGTTTTTTGTCATTTCGTTCATTTAAGAACACCGTAACAATAAAAACTGCCTCCCAATGAGTACACTTGTTGTCTATAACATCTACATAAACATTTTGTTCAACACCCAACTCAGTGGCTAAACCATAATCAATCATACCAAAAATACCAACATCCTCCATTTTCAAAATTTGTTTATCAACCATTTTATGATTTCGATCGGAATTTTCACCAACCATACTATCACTCGGTAAAGATAGTAAATAAAAATGAGAAAAAGGATGAAGTTCCACATTTTTTAATATTAAATTACAAACTATTTATTGTAAAATATTAAAATGGCAAAATCACGTAAACCCAAACCCAAACCATTGTCTCGTAAATCACAAAAAAAAAGACATGAACTACAAAAAAACAACGATTTGGTGTTAAAATCACTTGAAAGTAAAAAATAATGAACCAAGAATTTAAAAATCTGAATGTACTGAAGGACTCCATAGAAAAGGTTTTCAACACCTTGGCTGTTGATAAGTTTTTGGACTTGTATGGTTTGGATATACATTTTAGTGTTGATGACATTCAACCATTAGAATCCAAATCAAGTGAACCAATTCAGAATCAGTATTTAAATATTAAAGTTTCCACTGAGAAACAATTACCTGAGGTTTTTGTAAATAGGATGGAGCCAAATTTTGTATACGGTAAGTTTGCTGAACCATATTGGATCCGAGCTTGGTTATATAGTTTTTTAAAATATATTGGATTGAGTAAAAACAAAGTTAATTTAGAAATTGTTAATGAGCCACAAACTGAGATTAATGACTTACCTGAGTTGTTAGTTAATCCTGATTCGGATAATCCTTCAGAAAAGTATAACTTGAAAGATTATTATATTTTTGATGATGAAGCTTATGTGTTGAATAAAAAATCAGGTATTGTTTTCCCTATGCTTGAAGGAGGTGATGGTTTTGATACAGATGCATTCACACATTTAAGTGATATTGAAACTGAAGAATGGTGGGATGAATTAAGTGATGGTGACAAACGAGAGCTGTCCAATATTTATAACATATGAAAAAGTTCACTATAAACCCGAAACAATTCAGGAAGATTTTAGAACAATCTTTAGTTAGACAAGATACCAATTCTTTATATGATTGTTTTAAAAATGAAGGGTTAGAGACTCCAAAAGATTGTTTAGGGACTGACAAGGTAAAATGTAAGGTTGAAATCTTGAACCTATTGATTTCAAAAAAAATATATGCAGAGAAAGCCGCAAGAATTGTTTCTTGTGTTAACTCCAAAAAAATATAATATTCACACTGTAGTTTTTTTATTTTAAATTTTGGTATGGATAAAGATATTTCATACCAATACAAAGTTATTGCTGATTGTATCTATAATGTTTTGAGTGAAAAATTCGAATTCATACGGGGAATTAGTTTCTCTATTTGGCAAGATGACGATGGAAGAATTCACCCAACCATGTGTATACAGATAGAAAATTCCGAGACTCAAAAAAAATTAGATTCTATTGGAATTGTTGACAGTAAACTAATTTTTGAGGATACTGATGATTATTGGTATCATCTATCCATTCACGAAGACATTAAATTATCTATCGTAAAATCAATGAAATATATTTCTAACAAGAGGCCTCACGAATATGGAATCAGATTCGTTTGATATTTGGAAAAATGATGTTGAGATAATTCTTTTAGAACATTTATTGTCCTTGGACGATAGAATAATGGGAGATTATACTTTTTTCTGTATTGAAATAAAATTGATTGATGACTCTTTGGTTGTTTTTTGTAAATTCTCAAGTACTGATGATGCTAAAGAACGAAATAAAAATGTGTACTCAATTAACCCCCACAAACATTTATTTTCACTTGTTAACAAATCCATCAAAGAATACTCCTTGAAATGGCTCGGGTTGCACTTGAGAGTCCCACAAGACTATTTCTTTATTGATGGTAAAGAATTCTTCGATTATGAAAGTACTTACAGTTTGGGTTTTTAACTTTCGAATTTGACGCCATTTTTTATTACATTTTCGGTGGTATCTTCAAAAAAATGAATACCATGTTTGGTTTCCCTTATTCCATTTTGAATGGTGGATTCAACCTGAAGGTTCAAACAAACATCACACTTCATGGTTTCTTTGATACCATTTTTGATTACTCGTTCTTCAAACTCGGGAAAGTTATCTACTTTTCTCCAGTTGGTTTCTTTGATTCCATTTTCAACAACATTTTGAACCGTATCTAATGGTGTGTGTGATCCACGCTCTTGATTAAAATAACCGTGATAAGTTGTTCTATCGTGTTCTATTTTTTTTGTTTCCTTCACCCCATTTTGAGTAATATCTTCAACAAATCCCGGGTCGTGAGATAGTACGTAAAGGGTGTTTTTTACCCCATTTTGAATGGTATCTTCAACCCAAAGCATGATATTGCTTCGACTCATGTCGGTGGACCTCACCCCATTTTGAATGGTATCTTCAACCCACTCAGTGATATAATGTTGATTTTCAACCACATCCAAAGAAAGGTATTTAAAACAGTCTTGAAAAAAATAGAAGTTATACCATAAGGTTCCATCTTTGGTTAGTTCAATAACCCACTTCTTTTGATCCGTAAAGATTAACCACATAGAACCGTTATGGTGGTATGTGTCAACACCTGTAGTAAAATCATTAATTATTTCGTAAAGAAATTCTTTCATTTACAAATTATAATTAAAAAGTTATATATTGACAAGTTACAGTATTTATTATAAAAAAACACACATGTATCAAGTTTATTGCACATATATCAATAATACGGATTGGACAATGAAGGTGGCCGAACCAGGCACTGAAACACTTACGGTTTTACCTGATTCAGAACAGAGTATTAATTACGAACAAACATGGTTTGAAAAAAACATTTGGATGTTCGGACCGACAGAATTCGACTACTTCCAAGGAGAGTTAAATGTAGGTGAAATAGAAGGTGTGTATGTCGATAGAGGTTCGATGCAACCAGGATGGGGACAGATTTTCGAACTTGTAATCGATGTCAATGGTGATCAGAGAATTCAAAACACGGACGAAGGATTTGTGATGGTGGATTATGAACAATTCACAGGGGGAACCATAACTTGGACAATCAGAAGAACTACATAATTCCAAGTTTTAACTTATATTTTTCCTATGGATAGTATTAAATTTCAAACAGGAAAAATAGTCACCAAGAATGAGAATGGTGAAAAATCAATTTGGTTATCAAATAAGAATCAAATAATAGAAACAGGAACCCAATACCTTAGATACGAAGGGTTGAAATATATTTTGCAAGTATCTGCTTAATATGAATTTAATTTTATAACATTTTTATTATTCTTAAATGAGAATAATATACAATGACTTATCTACTCATTTTTATACTTCAAGTCGTCTTTAATGTATTGAAGGTTTGGGAAATACAACTTTCAGTAACTAAAAACCAAAAAAAACTATTGTTGAATTCTGTTATAATATCATCCGTTACTTTGATTGCGTCGTATTATTCCTTGGATGAACTTTTTAGTGGTAATTGGGTGGTAATACCTATTTATGTTTTCGGTAGTGTAACTGGAAAATATATTGCCCTGAATTATAAAGAAATTGTGGATTATAACGGTATTTATAGAAATGAATCTAACGGAAGAAATATCAAGACAACACGAGCTAATGCTCGTAGAATCAAACCAAAAATTTAAAGGTTTGTATCTGACTTTTCCTCGTGAAGGATGGGAAACTATCGGAGCAAAGTTGATGCAGTTATTCGGTGTTGTTTCTGGTGTATTCAAAAACTCAGGTGATGCAATTGAAAGAATCAGAAAAGTTAAAAGTAAGTCTACTGATACTTTGGATGAGTTTGTTGTTGGTTCTCATGGAGCAGGTGAGCAATTATTCATGTCACAACAAGGAGAACAACCTGAGACTTTGACTAAGATATTAGAGGAAGCAAAACCATTAATAGGTTCAAATACAAAAGTTTTTTTCACGGCTTGTTTTGGTGCCGACTTTCTGAAAAGACTCACAGACGCTTCCAAACAATTAGGAGGTGTTGGTGTATATGGTTCTTCAGGGATATATAACTATTTGACTAACAAAAGTGAAAAGGGATATTATTATTGTAAGACAACTGCCGACGTAGAAAATGAGTTACAGAACAAAATTCAATCAGATAAAAATGAAAAATTTGGTTCTCCATCTGTTGATTCGGAAAAAAACCAAGTAAAAGTAAGTAAAGATCAGTTTAACAAATATGCCTTAGAGAAAGGATATTGTAAAAAAGTGGATAGTCCACCAATCAATTGGGTAAAAAATTTAGTAAAATGAATTTATCAGAATCAGAAAAAAAAGAAATCATGTCTTTACATGAAAAATTTAAGAAAAACCCCTTTTATACGATGCACTCCTTCAACATGGGAGATGTTCCGGATATTCAATCAAGTGTTAATATGAGATCGGAGAATTATACTGCCGAGTTCGAGACTATTTTTAAAGAAATTGCAAAAAAAGAAGGGAGATTGGTTGTTGAAAAAACTTTACAAAACTTACTTGAAATCTTTAAAAAACCTAACTACTCAGTTGAGTAATTTTTTTCAATTATTTCCCTAATAAATTTAATGAAAATAGTTAAATCAATTTCAGGTGTAAGATACCAATCAGTATTACTATTTCCGATACCCAAACTTATATCAAACCTAAAATCCTCAACGTCAAAAAATTCTTGGGATAAATTTGGATAAATAACATTCCTGTCAAAATCGTCCTGAATCTTAAATGGATTATCATTTTGTCGTTCTTCGGTTTGAATAAATTTTGTTAAATAACCTAAAATAGAATCACTTTTGAAAATCAAAGAAGATATCTCTGATTCATGTTTTTTCATCAAGTCGTTCAGTTCTTGTGTTGTAAACTCAGCTTCATATCCGTCAGATTTACTTCCCCAAATTACTTTGTTTGCATTAACACTTAAATTCACATACAAATTATCTACCTCGGCATCAAAATCAATATCGATTTTGTCATAATAAATTTTAAAATAACTGCCTAGTGTGCCGTAAACAACTAATGGTTCTCTATAATTTTTCAAAAAATTTAAAATATCTATCTTTGATTTTTTGGAAAAAAACATTTTGCTATTTGGTATTTTTTCTCCATTTTGAAACGTATATAAAAACAAATGGGTATTTTTATCTGAAACGTACTTTAACAATCGGGCAATTTTGATATGTAAATATTGGTTAATTAATCCACCAGTAAGAATTCCATTTGGTGTGAACTCTCCTTGAATATCTGCCGTGAGAATATTATTTTTAGGTGTGGTTGAATATTCTAATTTTGCGCCCAAAAATTCAGGTAAAAATTGGTAACAAACATCCACCAAAGGTCTTAAATCCTCCATATCTAATTATCAAATATAATATAAATATAAATAATGAGTAACAATAAATTTTCATTTATACATATACCCAAAACGGGAGGTACAAGTCTCTTGCAAAGTCTTAGATGTTCTAAAATGGATATAGATTATCTTTTACATTCTAATCTACAGTCTTTTCACAACAGAAATATAAAAAATCCTGTAATTTCTTGTGTAAGAAATCCATTTGATAGAGTAATTTCTTTTTATTACTACTTTATACAAAGTGAACATCCCATTCCCTCACTACAACACATGACATTTGAAAGTTTTATAGACAACTTAGAAGAAATACACCCACTAATAAAACCATGTTATGATTTTTTGACTATTGATGGCGAGTTTAAATGTGATTTTTTGTTAAAATTTGAAACTTTGGAAAAGGATTATAAACAAATGATGCAAAAAATAGGTATTATGGTACCTTGTGATTTAATTCATTTGAAAAACAATTCCAAAAAACCATTATTTGATAGAAATAATGTATATAATTCAGAACAAATTGAGAAAATCAGTAGAATTTACGAAAAAGATATGAATTTTTTTGGTTACTCCTATGAAAATTGGATAAATTAATCGTTTTTCATATCATAATAGAAACTATCCGTATCTTCAGAAACCCATCTATTTGATTGATTTTCCACTGAAGGTAATTCGCTGTCGACTTTGAACTGTTTTAAATCATCAGGTAATTTTTTGGTTACCCAATTTGAATCTTTCCAAAAAATTCTGTTGTTCGGTTGACACAAAAGGTAACCATCATCAGATTTGAGGATATGTCCACACTTGTAATCACTTGGTTCGTCTGAGTAGGGGTTATCAAACCAATCAACAGTGAACATATACTCTCCCCAAATCAAAGAACCATCTTTCAAAACAATTTGGCATCTATGAAATTCTAAAAAATCATACTTTGTGACGGTTACGTTGTTTGAAAAGCAATCCCAAAGTTGTTTGTAATGAAACGGAATGTCATTTTCAGGTTGTTTAGTGTAAATTTCCGATATTGGTACTCTACTTCTTAACATACCGTCGTCAGTAAGAACATGAAATGTTAAAATTCTACTACAAGCCGACTGAATCCCAAAACAATAAACCTTTATAAATGTTTTAGAATCGTCTTCGTTTTTAGTGAGGTATGATTTTTTAATTAATGCCTTAAAACTTGGGATATTTTCGTTATATAATGCCATAATTTTACTTGTTGATAGTTATATTCGAATTACAAGAACAACTATCACACCCACATCCGACTTTTTTTGTTTTTTTAGTACCAAAAACCAAAAAAGATACTGCAATTAACAATAAAACACTCGAAATTATTACTTCTACCATATTATTTTGTTTTGTATTTGTAATTAGGTTTGTATTTATAAATATAGAACAAAAAAGTCTAAAATGAGTAACATACAGATTGTAATTACGGAGAGTCAGTATAAAACGCTAATTGAATCTCAAGTAAATGAGTTAGATTTTTTTTGGAAACCCATTTATGACTCAGAAAGTAAAAATTTAGACGTAGCTTATTATTTGTGGAATGAAACTCCTGATTCTTATAAAATTTTGAACGTTGTTGAAAAAGAAAAACCCATAACTTGGGCAAGTGGAGCTAAAGATTACAACATCCAACCCAAGAGTGCGTTTCTACCTAAAAAATTTGTTGAAAAATTAGAGGAAATCCCGAATAAACCCGGATATTTCCATTTCAAGGTACCATATTGGTTGTATCGAAAAGATTCATCCTTAGCGGTTGAGAGAATTCCCACATCCGACAAAAAATTCACAACTTTAAACCTTTCTGATGACTTTTACAAGATGTTGTCAAACTCTAAGTTTATGGATGCACTCTTAGGGGTTGAAATCAAAAAGGAATTCCTTGATAGACTTAATACGGGTTACCAAAAAAGGCTTGAAATAAGAAACAAACCAAAAGATAATGATAATTCTTCACAAAACACCGGTAATTTCTATTCTTCAGAAAAAGAAAGTCAAGTTTGGAGAAATATTCGTTCCTCATCGTTGGATCAGGACTCTACGGATCAGTCTGTGCAAGAGAATTAACTGATTTAGGTTTTAAATGTTTGGTAATAGACAAAAGAAGCCATATTGGTGGTAATTGTTATACCGAAAAAATAGAAAATATACATGTCCAAAAATATGGTGCACATATATTCCATACTTCTAACAAAGAAGTGTGGGATTATGTAAATAAATTCATTGAATTTAACAATTATAGACACCATGTTATTGCAAATTACAGAAATATCTTATATTCTCTCCCATTTAACATGTGGACGTTCAACAAAATGTGGGGTGTCAACTCACCTGAACAGGCAAAAGAAATAATCCAATCTCAAACATTCTCAGGTACCCCTGAAAATTTGGAGGAACAATCAATATCTCTGGTTGGACAAGATTTGTATGAAATTCTAATCAAAGGGTATACCGAAAAACAATGGATGAAAAGTTGTAAGGATTTACCCCCTTTCATTATTAAAAGATTACCTGTCAGGTATACCTACGACAACAATTACTTTTTTGACAAGTATCAGGGAATGCCTAAAAATGGTTATACCGAATTGTTCGAAAAACTATTGGACGGTATTGAAGTTAGATTAGATACTGATTTTTTTGAAAATAGGGACTACTTGGAATCAATAGCCGATAGAATAATATACACAGGACAAGTTGACAAATTTTTCGATTACAAATTTGGTGATTTGGAGTACCGCCCACTTAAGTTTGAACATGAGGTTTTGGACACACCAAACCATCAAGGGCATTCAGTTATTAATTTCACAGATATCAATGTCCCCTATACAAGAATAGTTGAACACAAACATTTTTTTGAGGATATTTCAGATAAGACAGTAATCACCACAGAATATCCTGTAGAGTGGGAAAAAGATGCCGAACCATATTACCCAATTAATGATAAATCAAATTCTGAGATGTACTCCAAGTACAAGGAATTGGTTGATTCACAAGATAGGGTTATCTTCGGTGGTAGATTGGCAGAATACAAGTATTATGACATGCACCAAGTTATAGAAGCGGCACTAAATAAAGTCAAAGAGATAAAATCTAAACTTTAGTTTCACCCCCAATTAATTATTTTTATCACAAAGTTTTAGGAATGAAAAAATTGTTAGTCATAACACCACATTTATCCACAGGTGGTGCCCCTCAAGTTACTGTAAATAAATTATCATTATTGAAAGAACATTTTGATATTCTATGTGTTGAATACCGCAGAATATCATGGGATTATAACGTTCAAAGAGATAGAGTTATCGAAATTATGGGTGAAGATAAATTCATCACATTAGAAGAAGATAAAAAAAATCATTTAGAGCAAATCATTGAAAGTTTCAATCCTGAGGTTATTTCTATGGAGGAGTTTCCTGAATTTTTTATGGATAGAGATTGTTCGGAGTACTTATACGACGCTAACAGAAAGTATGTAATTTTAGAAACTACTCACGATTCATCGTTCAAACCAAAAGACAAAAAGTTTTTCCCTGATAAGTTTATTTTTGTCAGTGCATACAATGCCTTCAAATACTCCCTATATGACATTCCTTACGAAATTATTGAATATCCTGTAGAATACAAAGAAAAGAAAAAAACGGAAAAACAAGAGAAACTAAAATTAGATTCATCTTGGAAACATGTGGTAAATGTGGGATTATTTACCCCGAGAAAAAACCAAGCATACATTTTTGAACTTGCAGAATACCTTAAATCCTATCGAATAAAGTTTCATTTCTTGGGGAACCAAGCTCCTAACTTTGGATATTATTGGCAACCCCTTATGGAAAACCGTCCAAAGAATTGTGTGATATGGGGTGAACGAAATGATGTGGATGATTTCTTAGAGGCTAGTGATTTGTTTTTGTTCACTTCACGAGGAGATAAAAACAACAAAGAACTCAATCCCATTGCAATCAAAGAAGCGTTGGAGTTCAGGATGCCTATGATGATGCATAACTTGGATGTGTATTGCGGGAAATACAATGAACATGAGAATATATCTTTTTTAACGGGAGACGTAGATACAGACTCAAAAAAAATATTAGAAATTTTAAACATGGAACAACCATTGGACATCGAAAATACAATATCCGTAAGTTTTGATGAAAATACTAATAAAATTAGTTTTTTTAACCACAATGACTATCAGTTAGATATTAACGTATCAATCCGTTGTATGACATCAAAGGCTCCAATATATTGGATTGGATTGAAACCACATCCTTACAGTGGATGGTATGCAGTTCCTATTCCTGCACATGTCTTGAAATTTAAAGGTAACCCAAATTTCCGAGGATTCTTGTTAGAGTTTTACGATCCACAAAACAATTTACTCGGAGAAAAAGAAATTGTAGTTAATGACATTTATCCTATCTTACCTGAAGTAAATTTTGTACCATTCGATTGTAGTTACAGAAATTACATTGAATTCTTCAAAGATGACATTTATGGATCATTCAATTTGAATGATATGGATACAGTAATCGACGTAGGTGCAAACATTGGATTATTTGCTAAGTACATGTATTCTAAAAACGCTGAGAAGGTTATTTTAGTTGAGGCTAATCCACTAATTGAAGAGAATATCAAAACAGTAATGGGTGATAAGTACGAAAAAGATTCTACCTATTTAGCACCATTATTCAGAGACAAAAGAACTGTCACCTACAAATACCAATCAAATAACTCAACAATAGGAACTGTGGTGTTTGATGAAAATCCTCACGATTATAGGGATTTGGATTCCGAAATGGTAATAGATACAGTAACCCTTGATGAAATAATCGAGAATCACAAATTAGAAAAAATTTCTTTGTTTAAATGTGACATCGAAGGTGGTGAATATGATTTGATAGATTCACTAACGGATAGACACATGAATATGATAGATCGTTTCATGATTGAATTCCATGAAAACGCTAAAGGTGAATTGAGAAAGATGATGGATAAATTAGAATCATACGGTTTTGAATGTGAATTGTACAAACTCGAAATGGTTCATAAAAAAAGAGTTACAGAAAACGAGGGACATGGTGTGTTAATAACTAAAGAAAAAAAACACACAAAATCATCAAATCCAAAAATCAAAGTAGTTCACTTACAAACCACGTCTAATTTACCTAAAGAACAATTATCAAGGGAGTCCTTGTCTCCTGTAAGTAATTTTGGATTGGATTATAAGTTACACCAAAATATACCATACGCAAGTTTGCCACCCTCACACAATTGTTTGAGATCGGATTGTGTTTCTACTTCCCTTTTTGAAGGTGCGGTATCTGAACGAGGTGAAACCGCATTAACACCTGCACATTATGGGTGTTTTGAATCCTTCAAGAATGGTATCCTTTCTGAATTTTCAGATGATTTGGATTTCTTAATGGTTTGTGAGGGTGACTGTTTGTTGGAAGTATCCACTGAAGAATTTGTATCAACAGTATACAAAGCTTGTGAAATCATAAAAAGAGAAAATATTGAATATTTCTCCTTTGGGGATACTCACACTTTGGATTCTAACAACTGGTTGCAATCCGTAGAAATTTATACACCTGAAAACCAAGATTTGTTGTTTGTTACGAATAAGATAATAGGTCTCCAATGTATCATGTTCCCTAAATCAGTTAAACCTTTCCTATTCGAAAGATTGTTGAACGAAAAATGGGAT
>Ga0099846_1000190_pt1 | contig 25304 bp, 23 predicted proteins | sample CB_VirMetaG_FD_78180 | JGI IMG/M metagenome (GOLD analysis project Ga0099846, IMG submission 78180) | Freshwater to marine saline gradient viral communities from Chesapeake Bay - CB_1504_1 Viral MetaG | ecosystem: Environmental > Aquatic > Marine > Coastal | place: USA: Chesapeake Bay... | reverse complement strand
CTCGCTCTTGGTATGTCAAGTTCTTTTGATATTTCTGATTCATTAAACCCTTTAATGTATTCTGAAGCAACACGGTTTACTTCTTCCATGTGTTCAATTAGTTCGCTCATAGTGTCCCCTATTATAGCAGTGGTAGGGCAGGATTGTTGCCACCTTTTAATAGGTTGCCTGCCCCACCACAAAACTACATGCACTTAGAATTAAATTGATACCAATGCTTCTTTCCAGCACCATGTCTCCATGCTGTAAAGAAAGACCTATCTTGGTAATATCTATTCCATTCGTGAATTGGCTTATCTCTTAACTTTTTAATTTCCTTGGATAAACCATCATTGATTTTCTTTGATTCTTCTAACATCATATACGTTAAGGACACTCTCCAGGAATTATCCAAAAATTGGTATGCCCCTCTCGCTGATGATGTTTTATTTGCTGATTTGTAACTGAAACGTGATTCTCTGTGCATAATACATTTTCTTGTATTTTCCCATTTTGAATCATACCATTCCCCCCTGTAAAGAGAGGGTTCATATCCCATCATGTCTCTAGCATCTACTGATCTTGCAATTTGATACTCACGACTGGATACTACGACTTGTTTTGTCGCAGTCGGTGCAGATTTAGCATACACCTGATTGGGGATAGGTTCAGCAATTGCTGGCAGTGTTGTACTCATAGCAATCACCATTCCTAAAATTCCTCCTAGCAGTTTCGTTTTCATCTGTTTCCTCCTTGCGGCAGCAACATCATAATAGACTAACATAATTTGAAGAAAAAATAAAGGTGTTTTTCAAGTTTATGGCTACTGGGTGATAATGGTCACATGGTTTTAACCGATATTAGGACGCTCTAGCCTATCTATTTCACGATTAATGTACCAAATCGCTTTCTTTAAATCCTCTACCTGCTTGCCCTTTAACTCTGATCTCATGATGTACTTGATGGCATTTCCTAAACAAAAGTTCATGTGCTCTGTTATTTGAATAGTTTCTACACCACTTGGATGAGAGATATAATGCGTTGGGTGATTAACCATGTCTGTCATTTTAATCCAAACTTTTTCATTTGACGGTAAATAATCTGTAGGCTTACTCCACACTCAGAAGCAATTTGTTCTGGTGTTCTTTTATCTAAATATAACCTTTTCCTTAAATACGCCTCATTGTGGTGAAGCCCTGCATTCTTAGCCATATTTTAGAACACCTTTCCCCAATTGTCAATAGCCCAAGCGCCAATAGCAATTGCATCTGCTACGTCATCATCACTGACATTGATCGAAAACTTATCATTAACAAACTTAATAGTTCTTTGCTTTCTAAACAACCTTTCTTGTGATTTATACCAAGATTCAGATTTTCCTGAAGATAGGTTACGAATAGAAGCCTTTTCTTCATTAGTAAGTCTTTTATTGCCTGCCCAGTTTTGCCATGCCATAGGGCTTACGCTGGCAAAATTACTGATGCCAGTAAGAGAAGCCGCTGCTACTAAAGCACCGTGGCTCATAGACAAGTTTGATGCTGTTTTTGGGGAGTTTAAATAAATTGGTTGCTCAATTACCACATGACTAATATTTTCAAATTGCTGGAAAAATACTCGTGTTTTGTGAGCGGTATCTGAAATCTTTTCGTAAATGTCAGAGCCGAAATATTTTACCTTTCCAAACTTTTTCAACTCTTCATTTTTATAATACGCAAATGCAAGACTGTTGGTGCTTGCATCTATTGCACAAAATGATTCTGGTCTATTCATATTTTTCATAATCTATAAAACCTTTCAACTCTTTAAGCGCTTTGTCTACTTGCCTTGAATCTATATTGCAGAATGAGCATCGACCAGTGTCATTATATACAGACAGGGTTGTTCCACAGCCATTTAAACACTTTCTTTTTTTTTGCGATAACTTTGCCCTACGTTTTTGTTGATATCTCTCATTAACCTTTTGCTTAGTTGAAAGTTCTCTGCACTTAGAAGAGCAGTAAATCTGATAACTAACATTAGGTACAAAATCTTTTGAGCACCAATCGCAATTTTTCATTCAAGGTACTCCAAGGGGCTGATCTTAATATCTCCCTTTTCTGCTGAGGCACAGGCCTTTTGAATTGGGCAAGTCTTGCACACCTTTGAGTTTGCTCTATAGGTCTTCTTTGGGATTGTCTTATCTTCCCACGCCTTACGAACAGTCCTCATCCAATCAAATGCATAGTCTGCCCAAGCAATGTACTCTGGCTCTGGCTCTACCGTAATGGCATGTAGTTCATGAGAGTTTTTGTTTTCATAAAGAAGTACCCCCAACTTTCTACCAAGAACCTTCATGTAGATAATCAACTGCATCAGGTGATAGTTTGGTGGCTTGGCGTGCTTACGATATGCAAACGACTCTTCACGCATAGTCTTAATTTCAACTACGGGCTGCTCCTCACCCCATTGGATTACAGCATCTGCAAACCCAAAGATCGGTGGATCTGAAGCAATGACCCTCTTCTCCTCTTCAACCATGATTCCAGCCGCTGTGATGGCCTTCTGAATGCGAGCATGACCATCTACACCGCTGCCCATATTTGCGGCGGCATAGGCGTCTACATTGTCTTCAAAGTCTGCTCCTGAGAATGCTAGGAACCAATATCTAGGACAAGCGCCATTGCCATACACAAGCGTGGATGGACTGAAAGACTTCTTGGTTTTAAAGTCTGTTGTTCTATCTATGGTATAGCCTTCTTCAATCTTAGCGATTAAAGCCTTTGTGTCTATTGGTCCTTCTGGTTGCTTATCTAAAACCTGCTTTAAAAAATTCTTTGCCATTTTCATCCCTTTGTTAGATACTTAAGTGTAGCGCATACTTTATCAATCTCTGATGCGGCTGTGTAATATATATTTTTCTTTTCTCTGCTGCTTTTATCAACATTGGTAAGCCAAGTCGCCTTGAATGCCATCTTTGCTGCAATTGCCTGCATCCTTACTAACTCCGTTGTAACAACGTGGAGTGGGATGTCTGGCTTCATAATTATTTTAGCAATAAACTCAAGGGCGGTTGTGAGTTCTTCATCATTCATATATTCAGCAATGTCGTATAGACCACTGACCTGTTCTAGAGTTGACTTAGATGCCTCATTCATTGTTGTCACCTTCTACTAACCTTTCAAACTCTGACCACTCAATTATAGCAAGTCTAGTTTTACCATCAAGAACTAAGCATATCGCAGGAGACTTCTTTCTGTCAACCTTTAAGCAATCTGTAACTACTTTTGACCATACCTTTTGAGTGATGCTAAAAGACTTTGAAAACTCTTTAAAGTCAAGAACATAGTCGTACCAACTAGCATCCCCCTTAGTGTAATTCCTGCCAGAGTTTTTATGTAGTCTTGCTCCAATTCTTTTTGCTTCTCCGCTTTCACTCACTAGTACCCCTTTGAATATAGATTTATCTTTGATACATACCTGCACTCACACATCCATGTAAAATCATAGGTGTCTTTCCAGAATCTAGCCTTAGAAACATCTGATTTACATTTTTGACAAATAAACTTACCTTCATAGACTGAAAATTTAGGCATTAGCAACCTTTTCTATAAGCGTCTCTTGAATGTCAAGATTTTCCTTGACTCCCATAACTAACCTATCTCTTCCCTGATATCGTTCTCCTTCAACTGTATACCATGCACCAGCCCTTTCAACAAACCCAAGCATTTCTGCTGTATCAACTAGATCTGCGACTGTATCTATGCCAACATCTTGACCTCTAAAGTAAAAATCATATTCGCCATTTTGGAATGCTGGACTTGTCTTAGAAAACTGAACATCCCATCTAACCTTGCGACCAATCTTTTCCTCAATAATCTTATCACCAACATAAATCTTTCCCTTAATGGCTTGGTTATCTGACTCTGATGAGAATAGTTTAATAATGGTGGATGAATAGAACTTGGTTGCCATGCCTCCTGTAGGCTGCTGCGATACATACATTGCCCCAATGTTATTGCGAGCCTGAGAGATTAAAACTAGCAGCGTAGGCTTTACTTGATTATTGGCATAGTTAAGCATCTTTACTGCATTGGTCATATCTCGTGCCTCTGCACCAATCTGCTTAGTATTCTCCAACTGCTTTAGATCAGTTGAGTCCTTTTCAAAATATATTGCAGGGAGTAGTGCAGAAATGCTATCCACAACGATAATGTCTACGCCAGCCTTCATTAGGTCTGTACCAACATCTACCATGTCGTTCATAGTTCGTGCTGTGGAGTGAATTAACTTGGTACTGTCTACGCCTAATTCTGTAGCCCATTCTGGGGAGTAAGTCATTTCTGCATCTATCCATGCACACACCTTGCCTTCCTGTTGTGCCTGAGCAATAAGTTGTAGGCAGAATGATGATTTACCAGCAGACTTGTTTCCCCACACCAATACTTGACGACCGTAAGGAAATCCACCATTGAGAGCACGATTTAATCCAAAACTAGGAGTCTTGGCAAACTGAGTCTGCTCAATTTCAGACCCCAGAGAAATCTTTTTTCTTAATTTTGGATTAAGTTGAGCAAGAATTTCGTCAATGTCTGTCATGCTAGAACCTCGTGCATCTTTGGTCGATTCTTATTCTTATCAACCTTATTTTGGAAATGCTTTTGGAGAGATTCGTCTGTGTATCCTTGTGTAGACAAGCCACCGTATAGGTCAAGGAGTCTGATAAGAATGTCTGCAAGTTCTTCTACTACTTGGTCGTCCCCCTTCTCCTTACGCATTGCTTCAGTTACCTCGCTAACCTCTGTATTGATCATCTGAAGTTGTTTTAGATAAAAGATGATGTGATCCTGCTCATCCATTCTCTTAAGTGGTTCCCAAAAACCCTTTGCACGAGCACTGGCATTTAGTGTGAACGATACATCGTCCAGATCGTTAAGCATTTATTACCTCCTGAAATACTAAGTCTTCATCTTTTGAAAGACTATAATTGATTTTGTATGCGTTACCCTCTTCAATTCTGGTATACGCCATTGCAAATGTTGATGGGAAAACAATCATGCTCATCAACTCTCTACCGCTGTCAGCCACCACAAGACTAGCCATGCGCTTTCCTGCCTTAGTTATGCGAGGCTTGAAGGATAACACAAAATACTCATCCTGTCCATATGGCAACTGCTTATAATTTAAGAACCGTACCAACGGGCTGTTGCTTTCTCGTATCTCTTCAACAGGAACTGCTTCCACAATCCTGTTAGATCCAACAAGAATAATATAACTGCGACCTGCTTCGATGGATGTTTCCTCTTCATCAAATATACCTACACTTCCTGTACTGTCTAGTAGTTCTACACGACTCCATCCCTTACCTCTTTTAATACCGCGAACAACGCCCATCATTACGAATGCTCCCTTTTCGTCAAACTCATCGACTGGAGTGATGTAAGCATGGTAGTGTTGAGGAACTTGTAGATTAAACTCTGGCAAGTTTAGATATTCGTACATATTTTCACGAATTTCTTCTTCATTGCGAGGATTGTCTGGGAATGTGAGAGCGCCAACCTTTCTTAGTGCTTCAAGCGCTCTTGAGTTTACTCCATTTCCCTTTGTGAATGTAAACTCTTGAACTTCTTTATAAGAAGCAAAGGGCCGTGAGCCAATATATCTTGTAGCGATTGTATCAGAAATATACTTAATGCCAGAAAGCCCAAAACGAATTCCCTTTCCCTCAATCTTAAAGTCAATACCTGAATCATTGATGTGTGGAAGCCGCATAGGAATGCCCATGCGCTTTGCCTCAATTAGATATTCTGTGCGAGCATCCTTGTCCTTCTCATTCTTAAGAAGAGCAAACATAAACTCTAGTGGATAATAATACTTTAGCCATGCCGTCCAGTACGAAACTGTTGAATAAGCAACAGCATGAGACTTGTTGAACGAGTATCCTGCGTGAGCCTCAAAGTCTTGCCACATCTTCTCAGCAGCCGTCCCACCAAGTGGCCCAGTAGCATTCCTAACGAATAACTCCTTGAATTCATCAAATTCTCTTGCATCCTTCTTCTTTCCAATAATGTTACGAACCTTATTGGCCTCTCCCATTGTCATGCCGCCAAGTTCCGTACAAGCAAGCATGACTTGCTCCTGATAAAGAATTGTACCGTATGTGTCCTCTGTAAAGTCCTTCATAATCGGGCTAGCATAGGCAATTCCCTGCTTACCATGCTTGCGAGCAATATAGTCCTTACCGATAGTATTCATGGCTCCTGGACGTACCAGTGCGTTAGAGGCTACCAATTCATCAAATTTAGATACCCCCATCTTAACCAAAAGGTTTGTGTATGGAGTTGCTTCACATTGGAAAACACCCTTTGTGTGACCGTCAGAGAGCATTTCATAAATACTCTTGTCTTCCATGTCAATGCTATGTAGATCTGGTCGCTCACCTGATCTATCTTTAATGATAGAGAGAGTATCGTTGATTACGGTAAGAGTCTTGAGCCCCAAAGCATCAATTTTAATTAGACCAATATCTGCTGCTTCTTCCATGTCTACCGCAACAACTGGAAGCCTTCCATCACTTCCAGTAACGTTTCGAGTCTCCATTGGAGCAATTTTTGAAATGGGATACTTGGATGTGACTACACCAGCAGCGTGAACTCCTGTACCACGAATTCTTCCTCTCAGTTGATCTCCATAAACAACTACGTCTGGATACTTGTCGCGGAACCACTGAGTATTCTTAGAGGTTACAAACTCATCCCATGTATCTACAACTTTAAGTACACGATTGACATCTGAAAGAGGAACATTTAGAACACGACTAACGTCTCTAACAACCCCCTTATCCTTGAACTGTAGAAACGTTGCGATTGATGCCACATGCTTGTACTGATTCTCTAGATATTGTTTTACTTCTTCGCGGCGTGAGTCCTGAATATCTGAGTCAATGTCAGGCCAATCGTCACGATCAATGTCGATGAATCGGAAGAACAATAGTCCATGCTTTATTGGATCAATGTCTGTGATGCCAAGGGTATAGCAAAGCAGTGAACCAGCGCTAGAGCCACGGCCTGGACCGACCATGATGTCATTCTTCTTCGCCCAATTAAGCATGTTCTGAACAACAAGGAAGTATGAAGCAAACTTCTTTTGCTTAATAATATCTAGTTCTTCGTTAAGCCTATCAACATATTCTTGATTGGTGTTTAGGTTCTTCTCTATCAGAAAAGATTCTGCATACTTTCTAATCTGTGCATCAGGGTCTTTGTGCTCTACTGGTAGGAGATTTAGATTACGGCTAAGAGTGTATTCCTCTACCTTATCTCCAAGATCATAGGTGTTCTTAAACATATCTTCACGAGCGTCATCTCCCATGGCATTCCACATTTCTTCTCCACTGAGAAGGTGAATGTCAAACTTATTAAATGATAGGGAACGATCCTTACCATAAAGATAATCCAAGCGCTCCATCATGTCTTCAATCTTGGTACTTCCCTGATAAGATGACTCTCCATTCAACTTAGCATGTGTATTGAGAAGTAGAACCATTTCCTGAATTACCTTTTGATCTACCGTTGCATGGTGACAGTCTGGAGTGACAATTGTCTTATATCCACCAACATCAGCAAGTTCGATCAAAGCCCTATTCATTCCGTCAGTATTGTGTGGCATAACCTCAACATAGAAGTCATCCCCAAACTGATCATCAAACCACTTTAGGTGCTGCTTAGCAATTCCATATTCATCTGCCTCAATTGCCTTGTTGATCAGACCAGACATGCATCCAGAAGTAACTATGAGCCCTTCCTTATACTTCTCAAGGACTTCCCAGTCAATGCGTGGCTTCCTGTAGTAGCCCTCGTTCCAAGCGATCTCTGATAGGCGAGAAAGATTCTCAAGCCCTTGGTCGTTCTTGGCAATAACGATAAGGTGATTATAAATTAAATCTAGTGGTGTTGTGCGCTCTGCCTTATCGCGTGTGTCAAATCTGTCTCCAGTGAAATACATCTCTTGACCCACAATTGGCTTAATTCCATGAGATCTCATTGTACGAATCCAGTCACGGTGACCAGAACTAGTTCCATGATTTGTTTGGGCTGCTGCTGTCATTCCAAGTTCCTTGGCACGAATAGCATAGTCCTCAGGCGTTGCAGTACCATCAAAAATGCTGTAATGGTCGTGCATGTGCATTGGCAGGTAGTTAATCAAAATTCTCCTTAATAAAGTAGCGGAGTGCTAGTTGTTAGATTCTAGCACTCCGCCACGCCTTATGTCAACTACCACTCAAGGTTGGCAGTGCTTGCTGATGCAGGGCTATCAAATCCTAGATAGAAGGACTCTTGCTCAGCATAGGTTACCTCACGGACAACCTTTTCAAGATTGAATGGCTCAGTGCCACTCCAATCAAAACTCTCCGTATCTGGATCTCCAGGTAGAAGAATGTATGTTGTGTCTGTGCCACTACCTTGGCGCTTAAGCCTCCAGTTGCGATTGCTGATACTTCCAGTATCAAGTGCAAACTCACGGATGGTATTGAAAACAGACTGCTTTCCAACGCCCTGAGACCATACAGCAACGTATGGGGTCTCTAGACCGTCATCTACTAGCAGGTTGGTGTAGTAGCGGAAACGCGCACGCCAACCACTCTTAGGCTCCTTACGAGCCATTTCGCAACCAAAGCAGCGGCCCTCACTATCCATAGTGCAAACTGCCTTGCGCTTGTAATCCTTAGGATTTGTGTGCTCAGAGACAACGATTGCAAGATCTCGTGATGCCTCATAGTTTGGAGAGTCCTCGTCAAGTTCATTAACAAAACGAACCTTTGCGCTTTGACCATCATCCAACTTTAGCCAACGGACCTTTGCTCCACCCTCTGCTGTTACAGAAGGTCGCTCCATTGCCTTTTCCATTTCCTTCAAGCCTTTCATAATACCCATAATTAATACACTCCTTAATATGATTTATTTGATAATTGATAATAGTGGGTCTTGTACTATTTGTGTAAGTTGTTTGATATCCTCATCAGTCATGTCTCCAATGTCTTTGAACCTTGAAGGCAAATTGACAATAGTGGCTCTTGAACCTACCTTTTCTACAATGCGCTGGGCCATTTCCTGTCCTGCATTGTCGTTATCAGGAATAACTATAACATTATTAAAGTGCTTTGTCAATAGTTCTGCCTGAGATTTTGGAACATTTGCTCCTAGTGTTGCTACCGCTGGTATGCCTGCCTGATCTAGGCGAATCGCATCAAACGATGACTCCACTACATACACCGTGTCATAAGCCTTAACACGATGAAGATTAAAAAGTATTTTTGATTTAGGTAATTTAGGGGTATTCTTAAACTCTTTACCCTCTACGCTACGCCCAACAAATCCTACACACATATCTCCTGATGGAGTGTGCATTGGAATAGTTACCATATCTTGCTTTTCACTAAATCCAAGTTGAAATCTCTTAACAGATTCCTTGGTAATCCTTCTTCCTTCATAATATGAAGTTGCCCTAGGGGATTCTATGGCAGCATTGTTCAGCCTCTTTACGGTAAACTCATCGAATGGTACAAAAATAGGTTTCTCTTCTAGCATTTTATCAATGCTGTCAATGATATTTGACTCTAGTCTAAATCGATCAATAAATCTTTGTGCCTCAAAGAATGACCTCTTTGTAACATGCATGACAAATTCAGTAAGGTTTCTAGTTTCGTGACAAGAAAAGCAGAAAAAGTTTCCCGTCACCTTGTCAATTTCCGCTGCTGGAGTACGATAGTTTGCATGGTATGGACAGAAAATGATGTAGTCTGAATCTACTTCATTCTCAATGTCTATGCCTGAGCCTGAGATGACTCTTTTGATTTGTTCTGCTGAATATAAATTGGTCTGTTCTTGTCTAGTCCTTCGATACATGAGGCATTCTTCTTTCCGATATATGATCCGTATACACTTAGTGTGAATTCGTAATAATTTCCTGTATATGATAGCGACCAATCTGGCTCAACGTCAAGTCTTATTACATACCCATCTTCTCTCATTGAGTCGCAAAGCAGTCTTATGTATTCATTTTTCATGCGCGGAATAAAGATATCGTCTAAGATTTGACCACTTAGTTCAAAACGCTTTATTCTTTTGTGCATGTAGTTCATGTAGTAAATTATACATGATTATCTTATTCAAAATCTTTATAAACGAACCTACCACTATCAAAGTCTACCTGAACAACGAACTCGCCCAAGAAACCATTGCGATTCTTTCTAAATACTGCTTCAAGAACATCGCTATTGGCTGCGCGGCCTAAAGCAAGAAGCCAGTCAGCATCATAGGCAATCTGTCGTGACCATGAAGTCTGACCAAGAGTGGGAACACTATTCATATCAGTAACATCATCTGGTGTGGCAGAAGAAATAGCAACCACAGGAATCTCTTCAGAGATAGCCAACAACTTCAATTCACGACTAAGATTCTTCATCTTGACAACCTCGTTGTCTGTACGCTGATTTGCAGACATAAGGTTTAGATAATCTACAAATACAATATCTGGCTTGTACTGATCAATCTTGCCTCTCAAAACTGATGGAGTGACTTCTCCGATTCCCTCGTTTGAAATAATGTTAATGCTTGGCTTGCCGTCAAAGGTCTTATGCATCCACTTCTTAAACATATCAATCTCTACCTCGCCGCGAGATAACTTTCGATGACTCCACATGCCTTGACCAATGATTGTGTAGACGCGGTTTCTAACTTCTGCCTCTGTCATCTCTAGGGAAACGATAAGGGGACTCTTGCCATTCCGCCAAGCCTGAACAGCGAGGTATAAGGCCATCCAAGACTTACCAATGGCAGGATAAGCAAGCAATACCCCAAACTGTCCTGGAGTAATTCCTGCTGGAAGATAGTTGTCAAATCCTGCTAACCCAGTATAAATTCCATGAGTGCCGCTCTCCTGCAACTTTTTAATGTTCTCAAAATACGCAACGGCATCATCAACATCTGAAACATCAAGATCTCTTACGGTTGATGTGATCCGCTTTAGGTTAGCGGTGTCTGTAACCAATGAGTCAAGCGCTTCCATGGCCTTTCCATCTTGAACCTCATTTGCTGCATTACGCAACATCACCTTAATATTATCGTTTAGATAGTCTGCCCGTAATTCATCAAGGTGGTGTTTCGTAGCGCCTGTTTGTGGTGCATAGTCAAAGTCGCGGAACTTTGTCACAACAACATCTACTGGAGGGGATGACTGGTTTTGCTCGTAGTAGTTTCTAATAAAGTCCCAGACATCTTTGTGTGTACGCAAAAGGGTGTCTACGTTTGCCTGTAGAAGAACATGTACCTGCTTATCATTTAGGACCGCAGATAGGGTCTTTGCCTCAAGATTCATTTAGCCACTCCTTTGCTTTCTGGCGCATTTCTGCGCGAAACTCTTCGTCTGCCTTCTTTGCTTTCATAGACAATAGCAGCCTATCCACATTCTGGCAATACCCCTTCCACGTTGGACGAGGATTAATTGTAAAATAATAATCCATTGCGCTAACCAATTCTGGATCATCATAGGACTCAAGCAGGTCGTCTGCCGCCCATTGCTCCCTGTGTTTATTCAGAGTGGGCATAGGAAATCCAGCATCTTTACATCTCTTTTCAAATTTGCTAATTAAAGCAAATCGATACTTGCGATCTGACATTATACATTCACAGAAGATACTGTAGCGGTTATATGATAAAGCCCCTCTTCATCATAACCAACATTTAGGCTGGTTAGCATTAGCCATTCATCGTTATGCTGCATCTGATTAATCTTCTTTGCCACATCCTTCATGGCCTTTGATGGATTCTTGTCAAAGGCAACGACTAACTGTGCGTTCTCTGCTGTTGCAATATATGCTTTATTCATCCTAATTCCTCTCTTGCATCGTTTAATTTTTCAACAAGTTGCTGTTCAACTAGGGCATAGATACGATCAGATGCCTGCTTTGCATTCTCACCTTCACGAACGTAATCTTGTATCTGACAATCCAAACGAATGTTTTGGAAATTGCCTGTGTTGAGCGTATAGCCCAGTGACCATTGAATTTTGCTTGGCTCCATTGGAGTCCTTTCTTTCGTTGTGGCAAAAGCATAGCACCTACACTATGGCTCTGTCAACACCTAAACGGTTTCTGAAAATACTGGCACGAAATTGCCCTGTTCATTTTTTACATAATATATTAGTCCGTCACCCATTGCGTATCGGAGTTCTTGTTCAGTTGGAGTTTTGTTGTTTGTTACCAAACCATCTTTTCTTGCCCTGCCCATATGTGTCTGAGCCATAAGATTTCTGGCTTCCCATATATGGTCCTCGCTGTAGTAACTTAGGTGATGAAACGCGGTTTCTCCACCAGGGAGTTCGCCTACGGGTGGAGGGAGAAAACCATTCTTTACTAATCTTGGTATGCTCTTTCTATGGTAGTTAAGCAGAGCAGCGGTTTCCATTACTGTAAACGCACGCTTCCGCTTACGCTTAAATTCTACCATAGTTGTAGTCATATTGCAATCTTTTGTGCAATTATATAGGGTAATTATTCCTGATGCACGACTAACATGAGTTATTCTAACTAAGTCTTCATCAAGAAACCAAGTCTTTCTTCTTGGTCTTTGGATTACTGGAAGATTAAGGCTTGTTCCCTCTTCTTCTCCGCCCTTAGTAGCCATAGCGCTTCTTTCTCTTGTGAGTTATGGTAGAACTTTCTATTTCCACAAGCAATACAAAATGTCTCAATGTGGTTTTCTGCTGTATATACACGGTCAACAAACATTCTGCTGCCGCAACGATTACATGAGATCACGGCTAAATTATATCAGAAGACTGAGGTATTCCTATTGCAATCAAGTTTATGGTAACGCTTACGTTATCTCCACTTGCGTAAAACTTTACCTTTCCATCCACCCTTGATCCCGTTACTGAGTCAAGCACTACGTTAGCATCGTATGCAATTTCGCTTGTTCCATTCTTAACTACTGTTGCTGTTACAATTGGTGGATACTTAAAGTCTGAGTATGTTAGGTTAAAGGGAATAACCTGATTAGTTTCAACTCTTTGATTGTTAATGACATCATAGTATCCAGCAATAATCTTTGCAGAGTTTGTCTTTATTTGCTGCTTTCCAGCATCTCTTGTGTATATGGTTGTGTAGTTGTCGCTAGCCTGAGATATCTGAGTAGCAAGTGAATTGATGGCATTTGCCATCTGATAAATATAGGTAACGTCTAATGGCTGACCTCTGTCTGGTAATGGGATTGCTGTTGCCATAGGTAAATTATATCATCAAACGGACAAGTTGGCTACAGCGGTCTTATATAAGAGTGTCGTATAGCGAGAAAGGGTAGCATATCCAGATCCTACAGTTGTGATATCAATTTTTCCAGTGTTTTGTATTGCTCCAGCCCTGCTTAGATGTAGGGTAAGTGATGTAGAATCTACTGGCCTAGCAAAATAAAGTGTTTCTGCTACCAATGGTGTTGATAGCGATCCAGCATTATAAACGATTGCCTGACCAACATCATAGTTGTGCTCAAATGGTAGGGTTATGATGTCTGTTGGTGGGTTTATGGATGCTGATTGCAAAAAAGAATTTCTAATTATTAATCCGTCTCCTTGACCATATGATGCAAAATCTATTACGTTTGTGTTGTTTATTGCGTCTAACTGTGTTGGATAAAGGGATATTTCTGTGTCACTTATCTTTCTAACAAAATACCCCGTTCCCCCAGATAGTGGTGAGATAGCAGAAGAAGCGTTATAAACTCTGTATAAAATTGAATCTCCAGTTTCTAATTTATGGTTTTCATCAAGCCTTATTGTGTTGTTTGTTAAGTTTACGTTTTTGCTTTGTTGTGCAAAAGAAATTCTGTCTGGCGTATATCTTATTAATGGCTTGGCTGATCTATGAATTTCTATTTTTGCCTGCCTTGTTGACCCTTGTTGAGCATCTCCATTACTATCAATATAGGTGTATGTTGGAGGAGTGACAAGGTTTACGGATGTTGTAAACACTCTTTCTTTATAGAACCATGGTCCAGCATTGACCATGTTGTTTCCTCCATACTGAATCCATATGTCGTAGGAGGGCAACGTTCCCCAAGATTCAAGTTCATATTCTTCATTGCCATGGATATGCACGCTGTCCCAAGCCAAAGTTATATATCCAGAGTTTTTAATTGCAATAACGTTTCCTGGAATGTCTAAATCACCTTGAATATAATATACTGGTGGGACAACTGTGAATACTGGAGACCAATAAGATGATCTGTTTCTATCCTCAGAAACTATCCTATATCTTAGATAGACATTTCCAGTATAAGCATCAACTTCTTGAAAGTTTTCCTTTCCAATTGTTAATTTAGGCATTACGAAACTCCTATATTAAACCTGAATTCCACAAAACTATTTGTGTTTTGAGACTTTACAATTGGATACCCTGTGGAACTTTTTACGACAGAATATCCTGTCATCTTGTAGATGGGATTTTGAGTAGAAACGTTTTCAATCCTCATTCCGTCAAAAGCGAGGTAGTGGGTGTTGCTTGGCTGTCCCTCTGAAATTATGCTTGTAAAGATTCTACAAACGCGAATATCTGTTGATGAAAAATCTGGAGATGTAATAAATCTATAATTAGCAAAAGAATAAGCGTAGGCATCGGAAAGTCCTGTAATAGATCCAGTAGTTGAACTTTCTACAGAAAAACTAGTTGATGTAGTTTGAACTATTTTAGATTTTGTGACTTGATAATTTGTTGGAAAATCGTCTCCGTATGTTGTTACCTCTTGACCAATCTGATATTGATGTGCAGCGCTTGTGACAAAGGTAAGGGTGGTTCCATTTCCAGAAGCAGAAACAATATTTGATAAAATTTTGTTTGACTCTTTCATTCCTTGAGAAATTGGAATATCAACAATTTTATACCTATTTCCCTCAAACTCATTGCCATCAAAGTACATCTCCATTTTTGCATATCCAGTAGAAGTTGTATTTTCGTTGACAAAAAATTCGATAAGAACCTTAACTTCATCTGGAATATTGTTTCCCGTTGCATCTCTGTCAAAGAGACTAAACGCAAAGTTAAGTCTATCTGATGGGCTATTGCGACTAATGTCAAAGTTTATGTTGTTTAGATGAACGTGTGTTGGAGTTTCTCCAGATACCGCTCCTGTCGGAGTCCACTCGCCAGCCAAGCCTGATATCAGTGATGTGTCCCCCCTCATCATCAGAGTTTTATTTAGAAATCTTGGACCTTCTTTTCTGTTTTTTCTAATAACATTTTCAAAAATTTCATTATTTGTTTCTGTAAAGAAAACTCCTTGCGGAACAACAGTTTGATTAATGTCTGTTGCAGATCCAAAATTTGATATTGTTGGTGGGGTTCCAATCGCCACCGAATGTTCTTGCCAAGTATTTGTAAAGTTAAAAATGTTATGGCTGTCAAATGTTGATGCTAGGGCATTGTTTGCAGCAGACCAAATTGCCACCTCTGTTATTTCATATCTATTATCTGCTGGAATTTCTGCGGTTAGAGATAGACTAGTTCTTGCTGCTCTAACTGTACCTCCCAAAACAGAATCATCTACTCCACTTGACGCATAAACAACCTCATTGTTTATTTGGTCTACTGATAAAACTATGTGGGTTCCGTTAAACTCTACAGAAGAGCCACTTATAACAATAGTCTCTCCCACCAAAATATCATTTGTAAAGTTTGTAATTAAACTTACTGTATTATTGATTCTTGTTTGATACTGAATACTAAATTCTTTTGAGTTATCTACAAAACCCTTAGATATAATGGGAACTCTAACCATCTCAAAATCCATGTACTCTTTTCTTATAAGAGAGTCTAGAGATGGTGGGGTGTCAGTGTTTTTTATTGGGGTCGCTCCACATCCAACAGAAAGATGAGTGGCGTAACCCGAAACTTGACCAAGCATATACTTGGAGATAACTTCTTTGCCAGCGTTAGTAATCATTGTTCAACCTTATCAATTGTACCATTGGAGAGTATTTGTACTTCTATTTCCTCGTCTGACAATACCTCGTCAACCTCAATAACGACAGACCCAGTATTGTCAACATATGGATAGTTGACCCCCCTTTTAAGTAAGTCAATGCCAAATCTAGAGAAATATGTCTCTATTGATGATGCACTGGAAATTATGTTGTTTGGGTTATACCTTCTTCTAACCGATGAAAGGTTTTTTATGGGGGAGTATGTGGCGGCCTGACCATCAATGGCGTCTGCCCTAGAAAGACTTGCCAACTCTAGACCACCGACATCTTCAAAGTATAGTTCAAGTAAGACTTCTGCGCTAATATCAGAATTATCAAAAACTATGGTGTCTTTGGGTGCTTGCTTTACATAAGTAAGACTATTGGATGTTTGTGCTGGCACAGAAAGCATTGGTGTTGGGTTTATTGATGATGATGAAGTGCCAACGGTGGTTGGGTGCATTGTTGGATAATTTATGACAACGTTGCCGTCTTCTGATCCAGCCATACTACACCTCCACCAAATATGCGGTCATGGATGTGTCTGGACCGCTTTTAGAATACTCTATATTATAAACTACATATCTATCCTGTGGGCTACCAAGAACATAGATTCCTTCGCTGTTCCTGTGATTGATTGAACAAACGTCCCCAAGTTGTAGGTTTGGAGACCCAAAGACTCTAATTCCCACAGCCCTCTTTGGGACATATGTCTTTTTAATAATCCAATCAAGGATATTTTCTGCTGCCGATGTTGACTGAATAAACGGACTATCCACTGAAAACTCAACGTTTCCATATCTAAGTCTGCTGTGCTTAATCTTATCGTATATTTCTTTGTATGTAAAGGGGTTTCTAAGAACCACTCCATTTTTAATGTCTGGGTCCGAAAAGTTTCCGACCTTATCTAAGTATTCATCAATTCTCAGCGACCTAGTTGTATCTTGAGTAAAAGAAACTCCATAAATTCTCAAGGCGTTGCCGCTAGTATCATCAACATTGATAGTCTTATCCATGTTGTTAAATATTAAGAACTCTGCTCTGTATGCCCCTGCATAGAAGCCAGAGATGTTATACATTTTTATATCATTGATTGTGGGAGCAATTTTGGCAAGAAGTGCTGGGTAAGATCTATCATACTTTACATTAAAGTAATCGACTTCTCTCATAATAGTTCCAAACTCTTCAAAGTACATGTTATATTTTGGAGGCTCTTGTGCGCTAATTCCAGAATAATATGCATTCTTAACTATGTCTGATGTTCCATACTTTCTAACAATATCTCCTGTTGTAGCAAAAGAATAGTTGTCAAAGCCGTTTCTTACAATTGGCGCTATTTCTGGATAAAAAAGTTTGTCGTTATAATTTTTACCAATTGCAAATACATTTTCAAACATGCATCTTGAAGATCCGCGAACGAATAGCGCTAAATTATTGTAAATTGGTAGTGGATCTGAGTCGTCTACTGTTGCAATTTGTTTTCCATTAAAGAAGAGGAAGAATCTTGTTCCACCATCAATCTGTGCGTATTCGGCAGATATGTCATATGTGGTAGTAGACTCTGAATTACTAAACCTAACCTCTGTAGCAAACAAGCCATCATCTGTATTTATTTCTGCAAATCCTTTCCACAGTATTTGTGGAATTGCTGTTTTTTCAGTTGCCACAACAGTGCCAAAGTCTTCTAAATCTGTTAGGGGTATAACGTCAAAGTTGGTGGTTGTATATGAAAATGTATATTCTGTTGTGTCATTTATCACATAAGATCCATCAAATTGTGGATCGTTGATGCTTACAGTTATTGCATCCCCAACAGAAAATGGGTGTGGCTTAATTGAAGTTAGCGTTGCTTGGTTTGCGACAAACCCAGTCTTTGCATCTTTTTGCTTTTTGGCAATTTGAGCGACATTTGAACCAGCAAGAACCTTATAAAAGAAAACGTTGTATATATTAAAGTCTTTGTTTTGTGGCTTTGTTATAGTTCCTCCAGATTCAGATGTGGTGGTTAGAGGAATATAGTTTGCAGTACCACCTGTTGAGTTTCCTGTTTCTTCTGCTGTTACAACAAAAGATTCTGCAATTCCGAATGCCCTGCCTATTGTGCCAACTTCTGTTGCAATTGCCTCAAGGTTTGGGTGCTGAACTACAAATGTATTTGTCCCCACTTCAAGAACGGTTGCCCCCTTGATATTGTATTCTTCTGGATTAAGTCCAGCGATATCAACCTTTTGACCAACTACAAACTGATGTGGGGCTGTTGTGGTGTATCTTGCGTTAACTTGCTCTGGCTCTACAACCTTAACGGCTCCACTAATGTTAGAAACGATAGAGTCTGAATTAATAGAGGCAATCACAGCACCTTCAATGTTGAATGCTGAGTTTGTGCATCCAGAAATGTTAATTAATTGACCAGCAGAAAAGTTCTTTGTGACAGTTCTATATCTAATAGAGACGTTATTTCCTTGAGCAGAAACTATGGATGCAGAAAGAATGTCTGGTTGATTAATTTGAGCAGTTAATGACTTTCTATCATTTGACACTGAAAGAACAGTCTGGCTACCGTTCAAACTTGTTGATGCGTTTGTTGGTCTATCCTTATCAGTTAATCCTGAAGAAATAATTTTATCACTAACATTAAGGTCATGTTGTGTTGTAGTATAAATAGTCATCACATCATTTTCTACAGAAACCACAGGATCTTTTTGAATAGTAAATTTAGCAACTTCTGAATTTGCTTTAAAGTTTTTTACTTGATCTGAGGTTAATGCAACTATTTCATAGAAATATCCATTGTTTGTTTCTTTGTTTAATCCAAAACCAATGCCTCCTGATCCTCCACTAAAAGAAATAACTTCACTTGGATTAGAGGATGTGGCTGCATTGCTGTTAAATATTTCATATGCTCCGATTGGAGTTTGCGTTTTGTTTGTGGCAGTTTCTATTTTTCCAAGAACTCTTATTCTTGTTCCAAAGTGAGAGTATGGTACGTTTTCGTTTACCCCTATTACTCCAACCTCTGTTGACTCTTCTACTTGTTCTGGAATAGAATCTGATAAATCTTTGTAAACATATGAAACAAAATCAGACTGATTTATTTGTGCTGGAATCTCTGGTCCAGAAAAAACTAATGCAGATGTTTGAACAGAACCACTTTTAGCAGTTTTAAAATAACTTGCATCTTTTTCTGTAAAGTTTTTGTTTGACAAAAAGTTTTTGATAATTCCATTTCTAGTTGAGTTTTTAGCATAGTTGTCTGAATCAATTTGCACTAGGCTTGTATTTTTTGACTTACCAGCAATTCCTCTGGCAAGATTGGATGGGTACTCAATAGAATCAATCATTGGGAAAAGATAGTTTTTTGCATCTTGAATCATTCCACGAACATTGTTTGGATCTACCCAATATGCATCTTCAATTAATCCTGCTGAATGATATACGACCTTAGTACCAAACTGCCCTCTACCATGCTTCTTGACTGGACCACTCTTTAACTTAAGAACACCTTGATCATTAGTGTAATATTCTGGCTCCGTATAAATTCTTACCCGACCAGTTGGATACATCTTTCCGTTAAAAGCAAGTTGTGCAAAATAGTCTTGGTATTCAAAGGCATTTGACACCCATACGCTACCAACACCTTGAACCGCATACTCTATGGCATCATATTTAATTATTTCTCCATTTGATGCAAAGTATCCAGAGTACTTGGTTCCCAACCAATAAATATTTTCTCCAAAATCAATGATGTTGTTTGTTAGAGTGCTTCCGTCTACATAAGGAACTTCTGATGTCAAGGATGTTTTTATTGGTGCTGCGGAAAGTGTGTAACCTCCAGAGTTAGAAACAGTTTCGTTTACACTGGTAATTGACTGATCTGGCGCTACCTCCCACAAAACTACTGGCTTATAGATATAGTTTTGTGCTTCAGCATTGAACATTGCCTGAGAGTACTTGCCAATAGATCTCTGAATGTATCTTGTGGTGTAGTTAATCTGACCATTATTAAAAACCTTTTTTTCTTGTGAAGCAATGTCAACGATATTTGGTAGATTTTTGCTTCTTAATCTACCAGCAATAGTTGAGGTAGCATTTGTTTTTCCAGAAACAGAATATGAAACAGTTACGTCAGTAGCAGTCTCTATCTGAAACTCTCCATTAATATCAATGTCGAATCCAGAAACAATTACCGTGTCTCCAGCCTGTAAATAATGATCTACATCCGTTTGTATTGTTACATAGTCTTCTGAAATTTTTGCAAAACTAGGAGAAATAACCCACTCTTCTTCGTGACCATAAAAGGTAAAGTCTAAGCCTCTTGTATTATTTTCTGGCAAAATATATTCTTTTGACATTACGACAAAGTTATTGTATTCGTCAAAGAACATTGCGCTTTGTGTTGATATGGCTAAATCCTGTAGCACCTGTGCTACGTTCTGCTCTGCACCAACAAAAAAATATGGAATAACGAAATCTTTTTCTTCATCTCCCCTTCTAAAAACGTAGTTGCTGAATCCAATATTGTCAAGAAGCACTGTGATTGCATAACTAAGAGACACATCCGTAAGCAACATCTCTGGAGCCTTCTCGGATTCTAGATAGAAATAAAAGTCTCTCAGAGAAATACTAATATTTACGGAGTTGTCGCTTACCGTAGGAATTCCCTCTGAATACATAGTCTTTATTGGAACATAATAATCGTATGAGTTTACATTTTTAATTATTTCGTAAAACTTAAATTTAATTCTAGATGTTCTTCGATTAGCAACAATGCTGCCCAACCCTGTTTCTACGCTGAATGCATTGTTTTCATTAAAAGCAAAGTCTGAGTCAAAGAGGGTCATGTCTCCAGAAGATGGGAAAAGACCTCCTACTGGAACTGTTGAGTTTCCTAGATCTGACATAGTTTTTGTAATTGAAAAACTTGTAGCAAGGTCTGATATGTCTGCAACCAGTCTTGGAGAAATTTCAATAAGATCAAAGGTCTTGTTTGGAACATTCATCTTTTCAGCAACTATTCTGATTCCCTCAAGTAGATCTATTTCCCTATAAACGTTTCCAGAATTGGTAACGTAAAAGTCTGGGTCAACCAACTTTTTTACAATTTTAGAAGATCTGTTTACATCTTCTGTTTGAACTAAGGACCAAGAATAATTAGCAGGGAAAGATGCCCACCCAAGTTTTTCTGGTATTGAACTTCCCCCATCGTAAATGTATATGCTTCCACGATCTCTTTCTTGTTCCTGAATTAAATATGCATATCCTATTGGAGCAAAATCTGGCAAGGTATCTGGTGAGCCTAGTATTCCAGAAAATACAAAGTTTTCTTTAAATTCTGCTGGAATGTCTAAGCCATACTCAATTTCAACATAGCCATCTGCTCCAATTATTGGAGTGCTATCGTCTCTGCGTGAATCAGGGTTAAACTTAATTAAATCGTACCAACCACCATCTCTTAAGCCTTGAATCTTCCATTGCTTTGGAACAGTCCTGTTATTGTCTCCATACATAGGATCTGGAACATTAGTATTAGAACCAATTCTAAATGGTCCAAGATCTTCCTCGCCAACATTTGTTTGCATTTTTATAACCACCCTGTTGGCTGGAACTGCATTCTTGTACAAAACAAATGGAGCGGCATCACTAATGTAATAGTTTCCGTATACATCACTATCGGAAACCCCAAACTCAGAGTTTGTTGGTGTTTCACCTGACACAACTTCTGTTCTGTATGATGTCCAATACTTAAATTGATCATACTTTGATGACATGTAGTAGCGTGGACGGCGAGCAACGAATTTGCTCAATGAGTCAATATACTGATTGTATCCGCTTGGTGCTGTTGTACTGCTTAAGTACAGAATCTTGTTGATACCTGATCGTGGTCTAAATGGCTTAAGGCAATCTTCTAAAGAATAAATAAGTTCCATCTTCTTGTTCTTAGGAGTAAAGAACACTGGGTTATCTTCATCATCAAAGCCACCATCTAAAACAATGTCTGCTGAAGTTGCTCCTGTGTAATCATTTCTTTCATCGATTGGATCAAAGATTGGTGAGATTGTGTTATAGGTTGATTCTGGATCTGATGGCCTGTATCTGTAGTTTCCAATTAATTTAATGTTTTCTGGTTCGTTTAGATTCCATTCTGAAAAAATGGCATGTTCGTTTTCGACTGTATGAGATGATTTTAGAAAAGAGTTTAGTTCATCTGATTGAAACATTATGCCTCTTCCAGTTGCACATTAATATTCCACATGTCAAAGTTAGTGCCGCCGCGCTTTTCAATGGTATATTCAAAAGATGAGAAATACATCAACTTAACTTCATTATAAATTCCAAGGTGTGAGTGGGAGTCGCTTGATGGATATCCCATAAAATTATTATACTTGTCGTAGGCAAGGTATACCCAGAATGGACCAGAGTGGCTTTCGTGCCAAGCAAGAAGGTCTACACCTCCTGCGCCACCATCTACAGTATTAAGGTCTCTATATGCTACTGGTAGCGTAGGGCTTGACTCTTGATCTGTATCAATATAGTTTGGTTGTCCTGTTGTTGGGTCAAAGAATATCTGCTTGTTCCAAGATCTTGATGGAAGTCTTTCCCAAGAGGTAGATACCATGTTCTTGTCTGCATTGAAGTATGATCTCATTGTTCCGTTAATCATTCGTTGACGGTTTTCTATTCTTTGTTTAGATATGCTAATCTCTGAGCGACTGTGATCGGATAAGATTATGAAATCGTCTTTTTCTACACCCTCTGGAATCCACATGTTGTTTTGATATACACCTGGATTATCTGACCACAGCATGGCTTGTGGTCTAGAATAGTTCTTTCTTGCTGACATATATGTGCTAGAAGCCACGGTATCCCCTAACAGCGCTTGAATCAATTGACTTAATCTTATAAAGCACCTTGTTTGCTACCTCGTCTGCGTTGATATTTGCGTTTGGAACATTTACGTTTACGCTATAAGTATTATACACTGGAGAGGAGTCATTTGCACTACCACCACTAGATGCAGAGAAAGAATTATTTGAGTAAGCCTTGTATTTAGGCAAAGAGCCAGTGTTTAGAGCGTCAAGCATTGGCGCTCCGTATTTGTTTACCATTGCCCTATTGACCACATATTCTCCAGGAGATAGAATTCTCATAATGCTGTCTCTTGCTCCGTCCCCAAGAACCATTCCTCCAGATGCCATTCCGCTTTTTCCAGAGCCAAGAGCAGAAGAAATTTCAGAATCTCTTTGTGAGTCAATCTGTGCCAACTGTTCATTAAGCCATCTATCAATGTCCTGCTGATAAGCCTTGGCCTGTTGAGCCACAGGAAGCATTGAGTCTGGGTCTGGAATAAAATTAGCGCTCTTTGCTCCTGCTGTTGCATTGACCGCGCTGCTTCTGCTGTTTGCTAGCCTATTTGCTTCAGCAATTCTGGATATAACGCTGGCCCAGTTATCAGAAATCCTTTTAACAGAGTTGGCATTTTTATTATTTTGCTTAATAAGTTGTGATGAATATGCATAAATTGCTGCTTGGCTTTGAATCTGCTGCTGTAGTTGCTTAAATGTAATACCGCCTACCTTAACAATTGCTTTTTCTTGAGCAAGTTGCTTTTCGTATGCAGTAACCTTGTTATTTTCTTTATCAAGAGCGTCCTGAAGTGGGCTGAGTCTGCTAACCTGAATATTCTGAATTTCTGTTTCACGATTAAAGATGGCATCCTGAACTCCCCTTATCTCAAGTTCTTTATTATAAATAGCGTCTTTAATAGGAACAAGTTCTAGGTTTCTGTTATATATAGCATCTTCAATGTCTCTGGTGCTAAGACCAAGGTTGTAGATTTCATCCAAGAACGGAATTCTTTCTTGCTCACGGGTATATATTCCATCCTGAATAATAAGTATTTCGTCATTGACCAACTTAATGTTTTGATCAATTGCATAAATCTGGTCTTTCAAAGGAATAAGTCCTTGGCTTCTTAGATAAATTTGATCTTGAATGTCACGAATAAGAAGTTGTGTCTGATAGGACTGGTCTCCAATGCCTTGTACTTGTCCCTCTGCCTCTGATTTTGTGAGCCCACCAGAAGTTCTTAGTCCAGCAACTTGACTTTCCATGCCCTGTTGCATGGCAGTTCTTACATCATCCTTTGCAGCAAGCATTTGGTTTTCTCTCATTTGCTGAGCAGCAGCCGTAGCAGCGTAAATATCTCCTGTACTTAAAGCCTTAGCAAGATCAAGTTGTCCTTGTGCTTGGTCGCTAATTCTCTTTTGAGCCTTTTCAATATCATCAAGTTGCTTAATTCTTTCATCGTATGCTGATCTAATATCTTCTTCTTTTCTGCTCATTAGATCAAGTTCACGAGAAATTGCCTCTGATTGACGTTGGCGCAATTCGTCTGCACGAGACAGTTCATCTGAATTTCTTTGGTCTAGTTCATTTAATCTTTCTTGTGCAGAAATTTGATCGTTAATGGACTCTTGCTGACGAGACATCATTTCTACTTGACGACTTAAGGCATCTGCTCTTCTCTGATCTAATTCATTTTGTCTGTCAAGTGTTTCAACCTGCCTGCTGATCATCTCTGATTGCCTATTGATTGCCTCCACTCTTCTTTGATCTAATTCATTTACTCTTTCAATGGATTCAATCTGACGACTCATCATTTCTTTTTGTCGGTCAAGTGCTCTGACTCTTCTGTTATCTGCATCATTTAGTTTTTGAAGGGCATCAATTTCATTTTGAACAACCTTGATACCATCTTGTAAAGCATCTATTCTTTGCTTTGCAGCATCAATTAGGTTTTCGTATTTTTGTTCAAGTTCAACAAAAATCATTTCAAACTGTGCCTTGGTCTTTTCGTTTTGATCTTGAATTTCGTTATACGCTGTGTCCAAGGATGTTTGTTGATTTTGCTCTGGAGTTTGAATGGCCTTGACTGAATTTAAGTTATCTTGTACAGACTTAATAGCCTTCTTAATGTTTTGGCCCTGCCCTTCAAGAATTTTTGCAAACTCCTGTGGGTTTTCTTGTGCCCAATCCTTAACGTCTTGATTAACATCGTTCAGTTTTGCTAAATCTGAAAGAGCGCTGGCTGCTGCCTTGTTTGTTGCTGTATCTGTTTCAATGTCAATAACGGCCTGCGTACCCGCTTCTTTTTGCTGACCTTCTACGATCTTATCAATGTATTCTTGAACGGCATCCTTTGCTTTCTTGTATGCCTTCCCCAATTTCTTTCCAGATTGTTCTCCAGCGTCAGCAAGTTTTTTCTGTGCTTTGCTTGCTTCCTTGACAAGACCTAGATACTCTTTCGCTGCTATAGGATCTCCAGCAATTGTTTGAAT
>Ga0099846_1000185_pt1 | contig 25696 bp, 31 predicted proteins | sample CB_VirMetaG_FD_78180 | JGI IMG/M metagenome (GOLD analysis project Ga0099846, IMG submission 78180) | Freshwater to marine saline gradient viral communities from Chesapeake Bay - CB_1504_1 Viral MetaG | ecosystem: Environmental > Aquatic > Marine > Coastal | place: USA: Chesapeake Bay... | reverse complement strand
GTACGTGGGACGGTGGAAGAGAGAAGGCTCCAGCTGCAATCTGCCGTAAAGTCGCTCTCCTCCCAGACGAGGGTGGAACCATCGATGTGTGGGGAGACGGTTTACAAACTCGTTCCTTCCTGTTCGTTGATGAATGCATCGAAGCAACTCGAAGATTGATGGACAGCGACTTCATGGGTCCTGTGAATATTGGCTCTGAAGAAATGGTAACTATCAATCAACTTGTAGATACTGCTGCTCGTGTTGCTGGTAAGGATGTAGAAAAGAATCACATTGATGGACCTCTGGGCGTTCGTGGGCGTAACTCTAATAATGATGTTATTCGTGAAAAACTGGGATGGGACTATTCACAAACTTTAGAAGAAGGTATTCGTAAGACGTATACTTGGATTCAGGAGCAAATTGCTAAATGACAATTTTTGTAAGTGGATGTGCGGGACTTCTTGGTTCCAATTATTCAAGACATTTAATGGCGCACGGTGAGAAGGTTGTCGGAATTGATAATCTTTCTGGTGGATATAAAGCTTTTGTGCCTAGGGGAGATAATTTTACTTTCGTAAAACTCAACCTTGAAAGACGAAAGCAGGTAGCAGAATTATTTGAAGAGTACAAACCAAAGGTGTTGTTTCACTTTGCCGCTTATGCCGCAGAGGGATTGTCACCTTTTATGCGTAACTTTAATTACAGGAATAATTTGATTTGTTCTGCCAACCTAATTAATCCATGTATTGAGCACAATACTAAGATGATTTTTACATCTAGTATGGCAGTATATGGAGAACAAGAACCACCATTTACTGAAGACAAAAGACCTCAACCAATAGATCCATATGGTATTGCAAAGTATGCTGTCGAGTGCGACTTAGAAGTTGCCAGTAAACAGTTGGGATTGCGGTATAACATTGTTCGTCCTCACAATGTTCTTGGTAAGTATCAGAACGTTTGGGATCGTTATAGAAATGTAATTGGCATCTTTATTCGTAAGACTCTCAACGGACAACCTATCCTTGTATATGGTGATGGAGAACAGACTCGTGCTTTCTCCGACATTAAATATTACATGGAACCTTTTGATTTACTTCATGATAACTTTGATGGTGAGATATTTAATATTGGTGCAGACAAATTCTTTACATTAAATGAGGTTGCTCAGACGGTTCAAAGTATTGGTAAAAAGTATGGATACGATGTTCCAATCGAACATGCACCACCAAGACATGAAGTTAAACATGCCTATTGTAATCATGACAAAGCAAATACCATGTTGAACTTTAAGGATGATACCAAACTTGATGAGTTGATTGAAGAAGTGTTTGTATGGGCAATGAAACAACCTAATAGAAAGGTTAAAGATAAAGATTACGAAATCACAAAAGACATTTACGATTATTGGAAATGAAAATATTTGATTCTATTATCTTCTTAAAAGAACTTGATTTGTTGGAAATGCGTCTCAACATCCTCAAAGATGTTGTGGACTATTTTGTTCTCACAGAGTCTCCATTTACTGTTAGTGGTAATGAAAAACCTCTGTACTATCAAGAGAATAAAGATAGATTTGGTAAATTAAATGACAAGATTATTCATTATGTGACTGAAGAAATACCAAATGATTATTCATACTACATGGAAAAAAGAAAATTTCATTTACCATATGGAGAGTCCACTGACTGCAATACCCATCAAACATTGGCAAGTCTTCCTCTCATATGGAAGAGGGGTGTCTTTAATAGGAATAATAGTGCATTTGGTATTGAAAAAGCAGGTGCTACTGATGATGACTTAGTTATCACTAGTGATGCTGATGAGATTGTCAAACCACAACTTTTAGAGAATCTGGATTGGTTCAATCCCGACAATCATTATCTTACAGTATGCAATGCATATTATTTTAAACTAAACTATCTTTATACAAGAGAATGGATGGGTTCAAGATTATGTACTTGGAAAAAATTGAAAGAAAATACTGTAAGTGGATTACGCAATAAGTGGAATGAAGCATATAGAATAGAAGATGCCGGATGGCATTTTAGTTTCCTTGGTGATGCAGAAATGTTGAAACTCAAAGTATCATCTTATGAACATCAACCTGAAATAAATGCTGATGAAGTATTTGAGAAGGCAAAGAATGGTGGGATAGAAAATGGGGGAGATATTTTTGGTAGAGGAGAAAAATATCAGTTAGTCCCTATCGATGATTCTTATCCAGATTATATTGTAGAAAATCAAGAGAAGTACGCTGAATTGATTAAACCATGGAACTGATAGAGGGTGTAGCATTATCCAGATTATGTGACTACTCTTTTGGAGATCAGTCTGGGAAGTGTGGTATTGATATCTACACATCCTTTATGAAGGATGCTAACCTTCGAAACCTTGAGTTTTATAATAAGTATGTGGAGATTAAACATAAAAGAGATTATATGACTCTCTTTATTGACAATATTAGATTGTATAAAAGAGATATTAAGGAAGTCAAACCACAGGATAAACCATATGTTAATGGATTGATGGAGACAAGTGATCTTCTCAAACTATGTTCTTTTTATTCTGATATGAAATTTATTATCTTCACTAATCTTGAAGATACGCACATTGATGAATACATTCATGACGCTATTCCTGATAATGTGTTGGGAGTTGTAGCAGTGAATGCTATCCCTTATGGTGGAAAAGTTATACCAGCCTTCTATGGTGTTCAAAGAAGACTAACTCCAAATGATACTAGGATGGAGAACATCATACATCTTATGGAAAATCCGCCACCTCCACCAACGAGACTTTTATATGTTTGCCATAGTGAAACTCACAATGACAGATTCGGAATTAAAAAATTATTTTCTAATAAACTTTGGGCACATGTTAGTTTTGCCAACGTAGAACATTCTGTGTATTTGAGAAATATATGCGAACACAAGTTCATGATTTGTCCTAGGGGTAATTCTATTGAAGGACATCGTAATTATGAGGTTCTCTATATGAGAAGAGTCCCTGTGATGAAGCGTTATGATTACCTAGAAGAACTATACAAAGATTTTCCTGTTTTATTTGTTGATGAATACTCTGAGATTACGGAACAACTTTTACTTGATAATGAACATCTATATGAACAAGCTCAGACTATGGACTTGTCAATATTGACATTACCTAAGTACTATGATACTATGGTAGATAAAGTTTTAAATACCAAATGAAAACAATATTACCAACTCTAGAGCAATTGCAGGAAATTGATTTGTCTCCTCTTGCTGCTATTTTGGCATCCGCACCAACAAATCCTAACGCAGAATTTAAAGATGTAACAAGAGAAGGTGCCATTGCAAACTTTACTAGAGGACCTGGAATTGAAGCATATGCTTTGTATGCATATCTTTCTACTTTGTTTGATGGCGGAACAATTCTCGATATTGGAACTTTGTTTGGTTCTTCAGCGTTAGCATTATCTTATAATCCTAACAACAAGGTTATTACATACGATGTTAACGTGCATAACGATCATGAGTATCTTTTGCAACGTCCCAACATCTCTTATAAGCATATCGATTTTATGACAGACGATAGTATTGTCTGGGAAGATGTTAAGATGATTTTGATTGATACCGATCATAATGGTGCTCAGGAAACAGAATTTGTAAAATTCTTGATTGAAAAAGACTGGAGCGGAATACTACTATTGGATGATATTCATATCAATCCTCAAATGGAAGAGTTCTGGAGTTGTTTTGAAGATGGAATTAAAGTTGATGTGACACATCTTGCGCACTCTTTACCTTGCGGTAGTGGATTCGTAGAATTTGATTTGAAATGAGTATCTCTATTTCTGGATGGTCTGGTAGGTTAGGAAATAATATCCAGCAAGTATCTAACTGCATGATGTATGCAGAAAAAAATGGTATTTCGTTTGAACAGCGGTTACCGCACGAAATTATCTCAAATTTTTCACACAAGTTTGGTGATAATGAAGCGAACGGAGCTGGAAGATTTTACTCTTGGGAACCAATTGTAAATTGTTCTGCCAGTTCTTATAGTGGTGGTAATGAAGTTGGAATGGATAGGGAGTATGTGTTTTCTAATACAAGAAGGATTTGTAAAGAATACGTTGCTCCTCATTTGAATCTCCCAGAGAAGAAACTTCTTGGTGATGATACTATTGTAATGCACCTCCGTAGTGGAGATAATTATCATAGAATATTTGAACCACCAACAAACTACATTCCCAATCCTCTTATTTTCTATCTAAACTTAATTGAGTCATTTGATAAGTGTATTCTTATCACAGAACCAGATAGAGAGAATCCAATTGTACATGAACTGGCAAAGATAGATAAGGTTAAAATACAATCTTCTACCGTAGCAGATGACTTTGCTACACTTATGAATGCAAAAAACGTTGCATTGTCTGGAGTAGGAACTTTTGCAATGGCAGCTGCCCTTTGCTCTTCTCATATAACTAATCTGTATACTACAGATCTTTTATTAACGGAGCATTTGAATTATACTTTACTTCAGGGAACTGACGTTACTGTTAATGTCATGGAACTGGATAATTATCTTCCTGTTTATCCATGTAGTTGGAAAAACTCTGAAGAGCAACGTAAATTTATTGTTGAATACGGTATCTCCAATGAATAGAATTGAAAATTACAACGAACTGGAAACAAGTATTGTAAGTTGGATTACAAACTATGTGAATGAGAACAACCTGCGTGGACTAGTTGTTGGTGTTTCTGGTGGTATTGATTCTGCAGTGGTTTCCACATTATGTGCAGAGACTGGCATTCCAACGTATGTTCTTTCCATGCCACTGAACTCTAATTCAGATAATGATAATCTTTCAGATTCATATACCGATTATCTGGAGGATACTTACAGTAATGTAACCAAGATTCGAGTAGATCTTTCATCTGTGTATGAAAAGTTCATGGATACTATGAATTTTTGGACAGGTGAGGGAGAGTTCACTTCTAATAATCTTGCAAATGCCAATACTAAGTCTCGTATGAGGATGGTAACTCTTTATCAAGTTGCTGGTTCCATCGGTGGTATTGTAGTTGGAACTGGTAATAAAGTAGAGGATTATGGTATCGGATTCTATACTAAATATGGTGATGGCGGTGTTGATATCGCTCCTATTGCAGACTTATATAAAACTGAAGTATGGGAACTTGGAAAGCATCTTGACGTAGATCAACGTATTATTGATGCACCACCCACAGATGGTTTGTGGGATGATTCAAGAACCGATGAAACTCAAATCGGTGCCACATATGAGGATTTAGAGTATGCAATGGAACACGGCACTGGCTCTGCAGTCAAGATTCTTCATGACTTGAACTGTAAAAACAAGCACAAAATGAATCCTATCCCAACATTTAAACTATGAAGATTGGAGTAATTGGTGCAGGGCGACTTGGACTTTGCTTTGCACTTCTGCTAGAGAAGGCTGGTTATGATGTAATTGTTTCTGATTGTAGGAGTAATTATGTTTCCTCTTTGAACGTCAGAAATCTGAATACTAGTGAACCTCTGGTTGCAGATTTACTTGCTGTTGCTAGTAACTTTGAGGCAACTACTAATAATATAGAGGTCATAAAACAGTGTGATGTTATCTACACCTTTGTTGCAACACCATCATCAGAAGATGGTAGTTATGATGTGAGTGCTGTTTGGAAAGTAATTGAAGATATTCAATCATGTGAGTTTTCCTTAGAGGGGAAGAGTTTTGTTGTGGGATGCACTACAAATCCTGGTGATTGTGAGATGTTCCAGACTCAACTTAATCCTTATGGTGTGGATGTTTATTACAATCCAGAGTTTATTGCTCAGGGTTCTATCATTAAAGATTTAGAACACGCTGATATGGTTCTGATTGGTGGAAGTGGGAAGCATCTTGAAGATATTATTGACATTTACAATGGAATTCAAGTTACTGCTCCTAATATTTTTACAATGAGCACCAAGTCTGCTGAGATAGTTAAGTTGGCAGTCAACTGCTTTTTGACTACAAAAATTAGTTATGCTAACATGGTGGGAGAAGTTATGACTCTTTCTGGCATGGAAGATGAGATTGATGTGGCATTACAGGCAATTGGTTCAGATACTAGGGTTGGCAATAAGTATCTGAAGTATGGATATGGATATGGAGGTCCTTGCTTACCTAGAGACAATCGTGCATTCGCCGCTTGTGCTGAGAAGTTGGGAATCGAATTCAATCTAGGTTCTACCATTGATAATTTTAATGATGAACATGCAAAGTTTGTGAAAGATTATTTCATTAGAGCAAACAAGGATAAATTTCCATTCTTATTTGAATCGATTGCATATAAGAAAGGAACTGATATTCTTACAGAGAGTCAACAGTATCGCCTTTGTTTAGACTTGCTAGATGAAGGATATGAAGTTTATGTTGAGGAGGATATGGTTCATGATATATGTGACGATAGAATAAAGTTTAGCAAACCCCCCGAAGAAATTTTTAAAATCAAATTGTAATCATGGCACACAAAGAACAAAAAACATTTTGTTTGGGCGTTAAAGATAAGTTCCCAAACAATTTTAAGGGTATCAAAGTATTAGACATTGGATCTTTTGATTGTAATGGAAACGATAAGCACTTTTTTGAAGAATGTGAATATACGGGCATCGACTTAACCGAAGGTGAGAATGTTGATGTTGTCTGTGCAGGACAAGACTACGATGCTCCTGATGAAACATTTGACACTATTATTTCGTGTGAATGTTTTGAGCACAATCCATTCTGGAAAGAGACTCTTGAAAACGCTCTTCGTATGTTGAAAACTGGTGGATTGTTATTGTTTACATGTGCTACTACAGGAAGACCAGTGCATGGTGTTGCATCAGAGAATAAAATTATGAAGGATAAAGATCCTAATTGGAAGACTTTACCTAATGTTTTAATCGAAAGAGATGACTGGGATACTGAATACTATAAAAATTTGACAGAACAGGATATCCGTAGTATATTTGATATGGAAGAAGTCTTCACAGACTATCACTTTGAAGTTGAGGTAGACCATTGCGATTTGTATTTTTGGGGGATTAAGAAATGATATTTACCGAACTCTATCAAGGTCAGGGTTTAGGGAATCAGTTGTTTGTTTATGTTGCAACTAGAGCTCTTGCTAAAAAATTAGGACAACCTTTTGGAATCAAACATCCCGAAAGATTTAAAGCTCCTAGATTGTTTGACATAGACTTTGGTGAACAAGTACCAGATGACATTGAGTACGTTCAACACAATGAGTATTGGCATGGACAACATGCACCTATCAACGACAATCTAAAGTATTTGGTGATGACTGATAAGTCAGTCTTCAATTACACAAATCAGAATGTTAAGTTAGAGGGTGGATGGCAATCTGAGGGATATTACCATGAAGATTTGGAAAATATTCCTGAGTGGTTGAAGGTTAGAGAAGAGTATGAGCACAATGATACCAATGATGATAATCTTTGTGTTATCAATGTGAGAGGTGGAGAATGCAGAAACAGTCATGTTTTTCCTCCAAGATCTTATTGGGATGACGCAATCCAAAAGATGGTTGAGTTCAATCCGAATATGAAGTTCGTTGTTGTCACTGACGATCCAGATGGTGCCAAGCAAGTTCTACCAGAATTTGAGTGTTATCATAGAGACATTGAAACTGAAAGGCAGAACCCTCAAGATTCTTTTGTTGGATATTGGGATTATGTGGCATTGAAAAACTGTCAACATATTATTTGTTGTGCAACAACATTTGCTTGTTTCCCTCTCTACACAAATAAGAATCTTAAGAAGTGCATCGCTCCAAAATATAGTTTCTGTGCTTTCCATTCTGATGGATATTGGTGCAGAGGTTCAAGTATCTTTAGTTATGTTACTGAATACATGGACACAAGTGGAAATCTGTTCACTCCTGAACAGTGTTGGAAGGAGTGGAAAGAGTATTATACTTCTAGAAATATCTTCACACAAGAAGAACTAGATAACATTTATGAGTGGGGAAATGTTTAATACTAAGTGTGCAAAAACCCCCTATATAAATCACATGGAGATTAACATGACAGCACTTGACAATTTTATCGCACAGTCCCACAATGACTTGGGAGAAAATTCTTATAAACTTTTAGAACTTGCTCGAACGTATAGAAACGCTCGCTTCATGGATTTGGGCGTCAGATTTGGAGTATCATCGGCTTGCATGTCTGATGGGGCACGAGAAAGAAACAATGCAGTTCATGGATGTGACATAAGTTTCCGTAGTTTTTATCAGTTTGGCGCAGTAAACCTGGTTGATGAAGACTATACAATGTATCAAGCAGATAGTGTGACGCTTGGTAAAAATTGGGACGAAGATCCCTTTGATATTATATTTGTTGATACACTTCATACTCGGGAGCAAGTTCTTGCTGAACTTTACTATTGGGTTCATCATCTGAATGAAGGTGGTTGGTTTGTATTCCACGATTCGAACTGGGTACATTCGGATGGTGAAAGGATGGGCGATGTTTTTCATCAACCCATTGATGTTGCTATTACTGACTTTTTTAATCTTCCTCAAAGTGTTCGTGAATATGATACCTATGAAGATGATAATGTTTTAGTTCATCATTACAAACCCAGCTATGGTATGACATTTGTTAAGGTGAAAAATCTTAATGCCATCTCAGAATTTAAAGAAAATATTGATTGGGATTTTGTTTGGGAGCGGCGTAATTTCTTAGCGGACATGGTGTTCAATCCAAATAGTCCAAAGTTTATGGATTGGCAACAGGACTTTAATAATATTGAATTTGAACTCACGATTAATGGTTAATCTTCCTCAAGTTACTTTAATATCAGTTGACACTACACCAAATCCTGAAGATACAATAAAAGCATTGTATACCAGTATGAGTGGTATTACATTTGGTAGTGTAAAACTTATAGCAAATAAAGATAAAGTAAACGTATCAGAACTAGAATCTGATGGAATTACTGTAGAAGAACCAGTAATTCCTATCACCAATTATAATGAGTATAATTATTATGCAATTTATAAGTTGAATGAGCACGTTGAAACAACTCATTGTTTGTTAATTCAATCAGATGGATTCGTTTTATTCCCAGAAAAGTGGAATGATGAATGGTTTGAGTATGATTACATTGGTGCTCCATGGGCAATTCGTGAGAATGCTTACATAGATCCTTTTGGGAATCATCAGAGGGTTGGTAATGGTGGATTCTCTTTCCGTTCTAAGAAACTTTTAAATGTTCCCAACGAAGCAGAAGTTGTATGGGAAACTAACCACAGTGACTTCTATTGGATGCCTCCAGGGATTGTCAACTACCATGAGGATGGGAATATATGTGTGCATAATAGACATATATATCTTGAGCAAGGGTGTAAGTTTGCTCCTTTAGAAGTGGCAAAATATTTTTCTCATGAAACTCCACTCCAAGAGAACCAAGGAATATTGACATTTGGTTTTCATCACAATCTCCCTAATGGCGTTGTTTTAGAATGAAAGTATCAGTAGTTTGTCCAGCATACGAATATTATGGGCGAGGGGTAGAATTTCTGGATGATATGTTCAGAACTATCGCTACCCAGACATTTAAGGATATCGAAGTAGTCATTTCCGATCATAGTAAAACGGATGTGATTGAGGACTATTGTAAGAAGAATGAGTATGATTTGAATATCAAATACGTTCGTAATGAAAATGGTAGAGGTAATCCATCAATTAATACCAACAATGCAATTGATAATGCCACTGGAGACATTATCAAAATAATCCAGCAAGATGATTTTTTTTATGATACTGAAGCAGTGGAGAAGATTCATGATGCCATGATAAACTCTGATGCTAAATGGCTTGCATGTGGTGCTATTCATACCCGTGATGATGGGCACACATTTTTTAATCCCATGTATCCAAGATGGGATGATAATATGATTTTATATGAAGGATATAACTTTATTGGTGGAGTGTCTGTGGCAGCAATAAAGAAGGAGGTTGCAGTAAGATACGATCCTGAACTTAAGATGTTAATGGATGTAGACTTTTACTACAATAATATGTTAAACTATGGTATGCCAATCTTTTATCGTGATACTCTGATTGGAAATAGAGTTAGAGATTCTGATACTTTACAGGCAACAATCAGTGAAGATGAAACTGAAAAAGAATTTCAGTATTGTTTCAAAAAATATGGTATTAGTAGATGACTAGCAAAAAATTAGTTATATCCAATTACAGAGCAACACTTGATTGGATAACAAAAACTCATGATTATGGAATCACTCCCGAGAATACTATAATTTATTCAAAAGAATGTGATGATGAAAGAGATTGGAGTCATCTTGGAACGGAAATTAAAGTTCCAAATATGGGTGCAAATCAATATGACATATTGAAGTACATCATTGATAATTATGATAATCTTCCTGACGTAACTATATTTTTTAAAGGAAATTTGTTTAATCCTATAGAAGGAAATTATCAAATTAGTAAGGATAAACCATCCGAATATTACACTAATGAGAGTAGGTTTGTTCAAACCTTAGAATCGAAAACTTATTTTAGTACATGGTCAAATCCTAATAGGTATAGAGATTGTAAAGATACTCCCAAAGAAATGCTTGACAATGGTTTAATGCAACAACCTTTGAATCATTGCGATTTTTCTTCTAATATTTACTTAGAACATAGACATTTTACACACCCACATCAAGTGTTGGATTGGTGCTTTGTCAATCCTCCAAAGGGAAGCATGATTACTTTCCTTCCCTCTAGTAATATGGCATTGCCGAAAGAAAATATTTTGAGGTATTCTAAAAACTTATATGAAAAACTAATATCTATTATTAGTTACATTCCCGCAGACTCATACTATGATAATATACCTGCAGAGTGTCACTTGTTAGAAAGAATTTTCTATACAATTTGGAGTAATGAACTGGAGGAAAGGGGTGAAGTATAAGTATTATTTTTCTATTCTTTCGATGTTTCGAAATGAAAGTTGGAATCTTAAAGAATGGATAGAACACTATAAGTATCATGGTGCAGATCACATCTATCTGATTGATGATTTTAGTGATGATGATTATCTTCCCATCGTTCAACCATATATTGACGAGGGATATGTAACTTTGATTATGAACGAAGTTTCTGAAAGATATACTGGAAGACAGATTGATATTACAAACAAGTATGGACTTCCTCTCACTAAAGAATCTAAATGGATTGCTCACCTTGATTCTGACGAATATCTTTATAGTCCAGATTATGTTGACTTAAAGGAATTGTTAGTTCAATATGAGGACTATGGAACCATCCTCACTAATTGGGTATGGTTTAACTCTAGTGATTTTATTGAGCATCCAAAGGATGGTATTGTTAAAAACTTTACTAAAAGAGCTGAGTACAACGTTAGGGTATTCTTCACTAGAAATGATTGTATGAATCCCAGAGGAAAATTTGAACCACAGTGGGAGACATTCAATGCTGCAAAAGGAATAGCAAATTCTGATTTCAATATCAAACACTTCAATGTCCATGACATTTTCACTGACGGTCCTACAATAAATCTGGGATATAAGACAGATGAAGAGAATCCAAAACTTCTTCTAAACCATTACAAGATACAATCAAGAGAGTATTGGGAAAAGGTGAAGATGAAAGATATATATGATGCAAATCATTATTACTTCACTGGAGATTCTCATGGTTGGCATGAATTTTACTCATCCGATGTGGGTGATATTGTAGATGAAAGACTCAAAGAACAAAACATGGGGATGGAATCATGACAATTGGAATGAATAATCTGGGTGCAAAGGGAAGACTGGGAAATCAGATGTTCCAGTATGCCGCCCTGGTGGGTATTGCTAAACAATGTGGGTTTGATTTTAGAATCCCAGATCACTCAAAGGTGGATAGATTCTATTATCATAATGGACACACAAATATTTCTGAGCATCATGAACTACAACACTGCTTTGAGATGCTTCACTGCGGTGATAGGTACGGATTGATTGATGGTGATGAGGTAGAACTCCATGACTCTCATGAGTTCTGTGAGGAGTTGTTCAAAGAGTGCCCCAATCACGTATCTTTGAATGGATACTTTCAGACAGAAAAGTATTTCAAGAATGCTGAGAAACTTATCCGACTGGACTTTAGATTTAAGAAAGAACTTATTGAAAAAGTTCGGAACATGTATGGCAAGTACTTAGAACAAAAACCAGTAGCACTAGTTGTGCGTCACTTCAAAGCAGACTTCGACTATGATGGTTGTGAAAAATCTCATAGAAATCTCCCCATTTCATACTTTGAAAAGGGTATTGAAATGATGGGTAAAGATAGGACATACATAGTATGTTCGAATGATATCGAACTCTGTAAAACTGCATTTGAAGGAAGTAACTTTATCTTTGCCGATACAGTAACAGAAAATACAAATAAAGGACATTTTGACTTATGCTTAATGTCCATGTGCCAAGACTTCATCATTCCAAATAGTACGTTTGCATGGTGGGGAGCTTGGTTAGGAACTGGGGAGAATAAGAAAGTAATCGCACCAGAGCCATGGTACGGTCCTGCACTAGCAGAAATTAATACAGACGATCTTTATCCATCTGATTGGATTAAAATTAAGGAGTGAACATGAAACTGATTGAAATAATGAAAGACATGGACTTATTCGGTTCATGGCAGACTGCTCCAGGTGGAGGAATGGTGGAATCAATCTTTACAGATAAAGCTGAACCACATTCCTACATTCAAAATTTTTATGAGTCAGAGTTTTCAAAGTATCAGAATAAAGAAATCAACTTCCTAGAGATTGGAATCATGTCTGGAGGTTGCTTTTTAATGTGGAAAGAATACTTTAAGAAAGCAAAGCAACTTTTAGGCGTAGACTGTACAGACGAATATCTACACCCAGAATGTAAAGACATTGAGGGAGTTGATTATATGTTCGGAGATGCATATGATGCAAAGTTTTCTGAAACTCTGTCAGACTTTGATATCATTATTGATGACGGTTCTCATCACTTTGACGATCAGGTTAAGTTTATAGAATTATATCTTCCAAAATTAAATCCTGGTGGTGTCCTGATCGTTGAGGATGTTGCAAAACCAGAACACTTTGAAACTTTTATAGAAACGGCACAGAGAATTGTTGAGGATGATGATTATGAATATGAAGTTGAGTGCTTAGACTTTAGAGATAGTGAGGTTCATGCCCGTAAAGGATGGAGTCCTCCAGATGACATGATGTTCGTTGTGAGGAAGTCGTAATGTCTGCAATTATTAGTGTAGCATCACCTGGATTAGCGAACAGAATAAAAAATTATGTTTCCTTGATGCGGAAATATGATGCTGTAAAAACAAATAGTTATTGTGACGATTATTTGTTTGGTGGAATTGATATTGCCACAAACGATGATATGGAAAAATATCCAATCATCGATGCTCAAAACTATATTGATAATGATCGGTGGAGACTTACAGTTTACGAAGAGGATGTTGAATACTTAGAAGATTATAAAGTTATTGATTGTTTATATGATAAGATTCCAAACTATTTCAGAGAAACCTATCTTCCATATTTTGAGAATTTAAAAATAAATCCAGAAATTGTAGAATATGTTGATGAGTTTGTTGCCGAGTGGGGAGATAATGTAGTTGGTGTTCATATCAGATCCTGGTATTGTGCTCGCAGAGAATGGCATAGTAATGAATTGTTTGAAAATGAAATCGATAAGTTAGATAACGATAAAAAGATATTTTTCTGTTGTGATAATGGAGACATTCAAAAATACTTTGTAGAGAAATATTCTGATAGAATTATCACTTATGATAGGACACTATATAATACTGGAAATAAGTCAGAATCGGGATTGAATACTGACATTCAATCAACCACAGATGCATTTGTAGAAATGCTTATACTATCTAAGTGTTCTAAATGGATAGGAACTTACATGAGTTCCTTTGATGAAGTTGCATGGTGGTTAGGTGGATGTAAATCGAAAGTAATCATCCCTAGACCGAACAACATAACAGAAGAATTCGAGCGTGGATTCTTTAAACTATAAACATCAACTAAACACATGACTAACGTACCATATAAAGGAACAAACATCTTTGATGATTCAGGATCATTCGTAAAAAAAGATGATAAGGTTCAGGGAAGAAGTTTCAGCAGTAACCTTTCCAAACTTGTAAAGCATTTGGATAAGTTGCAAGACTTGCAGGAGGGCAAACCACCCTCTCCAGTGATGGCACATATCTCACTGACGAATGCTTGCAATCTAACTTGTTCCTTCTGTTGTTTTGCCAATAGAGACATCTCTGAGAAGTTGCCTACGGAAAAGGTATTCCAGGCATTGGAAAGTTTCAAGGCAATTGGTGTGACTGGTATTGAATTCACTGGTGGTGGAGAACCTAGTATTCATCCAGACTTCAAAGAGATCGTTCAGTATGCTAAAGACTTGGGATTCAGTCTGGGCATTTGTACCAATGGTGCTCGCTTCGGTGCAGATCGTCCCATCAAGAAAGATATTGTAGAATTGTTTGATTGGGTTCGCCTGGGCATGTACGGTTTCTACGAGGGTTATGAGTATGACTTGAGTGTATTTGAGGGAACTAATTGTAAGCCTACTGCTGCCTATGTCTGGGATGAGAATCTGGAAACTTCTAAGAACCCAAACATTACTGGTGAATGGAGTGATGTAAAGAACAAGCGTGTGTTGTCTAAGAAATTTCAGACTACCGAAAACTTCATTCGTATGCTAGACTGGATAGAGGAGAAGGGTATTCCTTGCCGTATTGCTTTTAATGCAATTAAGGACGTAAAGGAAACTGAAAAAGACATTGAAACCATTCGTGGTATCATTAAAGAGTACGAAAAAGATCGTGGAAGAAAATTAAAGTATGCATTCCTGTCAGACTTTAACTTCAAAGGTGAACGTAGAAACGATCATTGCTATATGCATATGGTAAAACCATTCTTGTTCACTGATGGTTATATCTACGCCTGCCCTTCTGCTGAGTTGTCGATTGAGAACAACTATAACTACGTTCCAGAATCTCAGTTTGCTGTTTGCGATATCGACGGTATAGAAGAGTTCTATGCTCAAGGTCCAACCCGTAGACATCATGCTTGTCACTATTGTAAATACGCTATCCAAAACGAATTGATTGATGACATCCTCACTGATACCGAACATAATGACTTCGCCTGACAAACATCTTTTTACGAAAGAGTATTATGAAGATGGAATAAGAAAACACATATCTGGATATGAGAACTATAAGTGGATGCCCACTCGTTCTATTCCAGAAGCACTTGATATTCAAGAAAACTTTAAATTTAAGACATGTGTTGATTATGGGTGTGCCAAAGGTTTTTTGGTAAATGCTCTACGAATTATTGGATGTGATGCATACGGTGAGGACATCAGTGAGTATGCCATTAAGAATTGTCCTGAGAGTGTTAGAGAGTATATTTCACTTCCGAATGACAAGTTTTATGATTTGTTGATTTGTAAGGATGTATTGGAACATGTTGAAGAAAAAGACTTGCCTGAAGTCTTAGGAAAGATTAAAGCAAAATCTAATAAGTTTTTCTTTGTGATACCTCTAGGTGACGACAATAGGTTTAGAATTAGAGAATATGAAGTAGATATAACCCATGTCACCAAAAAAGATGAGGAGTGGTGGATTAATTTATTTAAATCCCAAGGATTTAAGTTGGATAAGTTCTCATATTCTTTAGGTTCTGTTAAAGAAAAATGGACTGAAACTTATCCATATGGAAATGGATTTTTTATTTTGAGCACTAAATGAAACACGATTTAAAAGAAGCCACTTTTATCATTCCTGTCAGAATTGAAAGTGAGGACAGGATGCGTAATGTTCTCACTAGCATTGTATTCTTACTTGAAAATTTTGATACTAATATCATCATCAAGGAAGTTGATACAACATCTGTTTTCAAGGAGGACATTCTTCCACAGTTGAATGAGTTCTATGATGACTTGAGTTCTCTAAAACATGTGTTTGAGAAGTCTGATGATCCTGTGTTCTACAGGATGCACATCCTAAATGAAATGCTTGCCATGACAACTACAAAGGTGGTTGTCAATTGTGATTGTGACATTCTTCTTCCTATCGAATCATATCTGGAATCCTATCGGATGATTATGGATGGTGAAGCAGACGTTGTGTATCCTTATGGTAATGGTAATTGGCAAAAGCAAGTCTTTGCTAATGATGAATTGGTATCTGAGTTTTTGAATTCTGATTGCGACTTTTCTATTCTAGAAAACAAATCGAATATCTGGTCTTCTGATTTTGGTTGGGTTCAGTTCTTCGACAGGGATGTATATTTTGAGGGTGGAATGGAGAATGAAAACTTTAGAGGTTCATCACCAGAGGACAAGGAAAGGTATTTTAGATTTACAACTCTTGGATATAGGGTTGCCAGAATAGATAATTTCATTTATCATTTAGAGCACAGTAGAGGACGGAACTCATGGCCTGCGTCTGTCCAAGGTAATCCTTACATGAGTGAGAACTTTCAACTATGGGAATCTCTACAAAAAATGAATAAGGATGAATTAAAATCTTACTATTCTAATCAAAAGTATCTGGGAAAGTATAGATGATTATTTCTTCTTGCCCATTAAGAATATCTTTGTTTGGCGGCTCTACTGATAATCCATACTTTGTTGATAAGTATGGGTATGGTAGTGTCATTAGTTTTACATCAGATTTGAAAACCTATGTAACTATCAGTCAAGATAAGTTTGGATTCAATAAAGATAAGCACAAATATATCATCAACTATTCTAGAAGAGAGGAAGTATCTACAATACAAGAGATAGAGAATGACGTTGTAAGAGTTGTTCTTGAGCACTTCAACATGCCACCCGTTCAAGTAACACTTACTAGTGATGCTTATTCTCAGGGAAGTGGATTGGCATCCTCTTCATCTTATATTGTTAGTCTCATAAAATCTTGTTGTATTTTTCTTGACGAAGAATATACACAGTCCGATATATGCAAGTTGGCATATGAGTTAGAACTAAAATTTAATCCTTATTGTGGATATCAAGATCCTTATGGATGTGGTATTGGTGGATTTAAAAGAATTGAATTCTTCAATAAAAATAGTATAAAGTATGAGTATCTTCCTCTGGACATTTTCAAGAGATATGAAATGAACTTGGTGTTCACTGGGGTTACTAGAAATTCAAACCAAATTTTGAAGAATGTGACAGACAATTTAGATAAAGTATATCCTTTGTTGGAAACCGTTGACAAATCTCATGATGCATTATCTGAAAATAATTACACTCAATTTTTACAATTGATTAATGATGGATGGCAGCAGAAAAAATCAACTACATCTTCTATCACTGAAAATGAAAAAATAAAAGAAATTGATAGTCATCTAGAAAAAAATCCTACAGTCATTGCACATAAATTGTGCGGTGCTGGTAATGGAGGATTCTTTTTAACCTTTTCTCATCCTAGACAGTTGACAATACCTTACAATAGAGTTAAAATAAATCCGGTATCTGAAGGAGTGTTGGGTGAATCCATTTAGAGAGTATATTGAAACTCTTGAATCTGCTCACATGGGCAATGAGTTTGAGAAGTTTCAAGAAGCATTTGATACTCATAGCAGAATCATAATCTTGGGAAATGGTGGTAGTAGTTCAGTTGCATCTCACATCTCCCAAGATTATATGAAGTTCAGAGGCAAGAAGGTTTCAATTCTATCTGACCCTTCAATGCTTACTATGCTCACAAATGACTTTGGGTATGAGAATGCATATCAAAAGTTTTTGGAATATTATGTTGAGGATGAAACTCTTGTTGCTCTGATGAGTTCTGGTGGAGAGTCTAAGAATATTCTAAATTGCTTAGAGTGGTGTGAACTGAATAAAGTTGACTATGGAGTATTGACGGGATTCCGCCCAGAAAATACCATTCGCACTAGGGCAACCAATGCATTGTGGAACTATTACATCAGTAGTGAGGACTATGGTGTGGTAGAATGTGTTCATCAGATTTTCCTCCATGGAGTTGTATGAGGTATTGTTTTGATATTGATGGGACACTTTGTGATACTCCCAACAATGAAAAAGGAAAACCAGACTACATTAATGCCACTCCAATTCCTTTGATGGTGGAAACAGTCAATCGTCTTTATTGCGAAGGGCATCATATCATTATGATGACTGCTCGCGGTAGAGGTTCTGGTATTGATCATACTGAACTGACACGTAAGCAGCTGGATGAGTGGGGATACATGTACCATCAGCTTGAACCAATGTTTCATAAACCAACTGCAGACTTGTTTGTAGATGACAAAGGAATTGAAGTTACTCAATGGATTAAGACACAACCTCTTAAAAAAGGTATTATTGGTGGAGCATTTGATTTGATTCATCCTGGATACATCAGGATGTTTAAACAAGCGAAGAAACATTGCAACCATCTCACTGTTGCTTTGCATGAGAATCCCTCTTTGGAAAGATCTTTTAAACTTCCTCCAGTTCAATCTGTAGAGGACAGAAAAGAGATTCTAGAATCAATCATATATATTGATGATATTGTAGTCTATCAGTGGGAAGATACTTTCTTAGAGTATCTGAAAGATTACGATATAAGATTCTTAGGTGAAGATTACCGAGACGGATCTTATACTGGAAAGGACAATCCTATCGATATTGTCTGGTTGGATAGAAAACATGAGTATTCAACTACCAAACTAAAAACTGACATTTACCGTACTTTTACTACATTTGGAGATCATTATGACTGAAGTTATTCAGGAGTTGCCAAAACCGTTTATTGATAACAGAGGCACAATTCAAAATTTGTTGAATGAACATCACGGAAGTTGTGTTGTAATTAAATCAGTTAAGGGTTGCCAACGTGCAAACCATTATCACAAAGAAGATTATCATTATTGCTATCTAATTTCTGGTAAAATCATTTACATGGAGCGTCCTGTTGGTAGCACTGATACTCCTACAGAGTATGAAATTGAACCAGGAACTATGTTCTTCACTGGTCCTATGATTGAGCATTCGATGTATTTTTCAGAAGACTCTATCTTCCTCACGTTTGGTGGTGGCACCAGAAAGCACGATGATTATGAGAACGATTTGGTAAGAGTCCCTTCTTTATACGACGAGGTTCATGAAAGTCACTAATTGCTGTCTATGTGGTTCTGAGCATTTAGAAAAAGTTGTTGATGTTGGTTCTTCGGCACCAGCTAACAACCTTGAAGATACTAGAGAGGATGCATTGAATAGTCAGAAGTACCCATTGGAACTTCTGATTTGTTCTGATTGTAATCATGTTCAGTTGGGTGAAGAAGTAGATCCTAAACTGATGTTCAGTAACTACAGTTATGAAACTGGTATCTCTCAGTTCTTTAGGAAGCATTTTAAAGATTATGCATCCGAGTTACAGGGTAAGGGTATCGTTGTTGATATTGGTTCTAACGATTGTATTCTGTTAGACGCCCTTAAAGAACAGGGGATGGTTACTGTAGGTGTTGAACCTGCAAAGAACCTTGTAGATAAGTACAAGAATAATCATGACTTGTATAATTCATTCCTGACAGACTCTGTTGTAAAAGAAATTCTTGAGAAGTATGGGGAAGTAGATTTCGTCACTGCCAATAATGTATTCGCACACAATAGAAATCTGAGAGGATTTGTTGAGAATGTTAAATCCTTATTGAAGGATGGTGGTTTGTTCTATGTTGAAGTTCAGTATCTTTCTGACTTAGTTAAGAATGGATACTTTGACATGATTTATCATGAGCATACTTCATATCATCACATCAAACCTCTTCGTAGGATGATGGATGGTATGGGAATGAATCTCATCGACGCCAAGAGAGTCCCTACTCATGGAGGAAGTATTCGTCTTGTGTTTCAAAAGAATGGAACCAAAGGATTTGAGAATGACTTTACTCGTGAGGATGAAAAGTTTGATGAAACAATCAGGGAGTCTCTAGACAATCTGAACAAACTCATCTCTACATTTAAAACCGATTATCAGGATGCCATCAATTCTTCGTATGGCGTGTATGATTCTAGTTTTGGATATGCTGCTCCTGCTAAAGTAGTCACACTGCTGTCCGTTGTTAATCAGGATACTATTGATAAGATTGAGTTTATTATTGATGATAGTAAACTGAAGCAAAATAAGTTTCTTCCTGGATATGGAATAGAAATTATTGGTAGTGAAGAAGCAGAAAGGAGATTGACAAATAAAACCAGTATGTGTACAATATTTGCATGGAATGTTGCTGAAGACATTAGAAACAAACTTGCTTCTTCCAATTTAAACCCCAACCTTAGTATTGTCCCTTTACCAACAGTGGAGATTTGTGCCCGATGAATTTTAGTTTTTTGAATGAACCTGTTCTTCTCACTGGATGTAATGGATTTCTTGGTAATTACTTTCTAAATCAATTGGTGAAGGAGATTGATGCTTCCGAAGAATTAAAAGAAAATGCACATATCATTGCTATCGACAATGGTATTACATCTTCTCACCACATTATCGAGAGAGATTACATTCATTATTTCGATGAGAACTTGATTGGATTTGATTTTAATAGACTTACACCAATTAAAACCATTGTACATATGGCAGGACTTGCTAGTCCAGCACAGTATAAGAAGTATCCTCTTGAGACGATTGACGTTGCTGTGGATGTTACTAGGAAACTTCTAGAGAAAGCAAGAGTGTGGGGTTCTAAGTTTGTATTCTTCTCTTCTTCCGAAATCTATGGAAACCCAGATGAGAAGAATATCCCAACAAAAGAAACCTATAAAGGGTATGTTGCATCTCAAGGTCCTAGATGCTGTTATGATGAAAGTAAGCGTCTTGGAGAGACTCTCTGCTATGTTTATAATCAATACTTTGGTGTTCATACCAATGTGATTCGTCCGTTCAATGTTTACGGTCCTGGTATGTCGAAGTTTGATTATCGTATGATTCCTAATTTGATGCGTTCTGGCATTGAAGGTAAACCTGTGAAGATTTATGGTGAAGGGAATCAAACGAGAACTTTCTGCTATATTAGTGATGCTGTAAATGCCATCTGTAAAGTTGTTGGAGATGGTGCCCCTGGAGAGACTTACAATATTGGTAGAAGAGATCCTGAGATTTCTATGTCCGAACTTGTCTCTGAGTTTAGAGAAGCAACTGGTTGCAATATTGAAATGAATCTGGTTGATTATCCCGACAACTATCCTGAAGATGAACCTCTTCGTAGGTGCCCTGACATCAGTAAGATTTCTGCACTGGGATATGAACCTGTTGTGACTCTACCTGAAGGTTTGAAAAAAACATGGAAATGGGCAAATGAAAACTACTCCCGTTAACTTTATTGGATATGGCGATTGGGGTTCTAGACTTGCTAGTAAGGTAGTTCAAGAAGGGCTCACAATAGAAAATCTTGTCACCAATAAGAATAGTGCAGATGTTCTTGTTGAGCACAATAATCTAATCAAGAGAAAGGATATTGAATCTATTGATTGGACTCTCCCTACCTTTATTACCACAGGTCCTCTCTATCACCATGAAATTCTAAAGCAAGCTAAGTGTAGATGTTTTGTTGAGAAACCATATTACATCTATGGACAAGCTCAAACAGAATTAGAATTTCAACCTTACGTCAATTATCATTGGTATAACTCTCTTAGACTGAGAATTATCAAGAATATGATTGGGTATAACTGGAAACACCTTATCGTGGATATCTTTACTACGACTATGGTTGAAAGGGGGTTTAGTACTTTAGAAGACTTTCTTCCACACATTGTTTCTATTGCCCACTTTATAAACCCAAATGTGATAACCTCTCATGAGGTAACTAAAATCTCTGATGACGTTTATCATGTAGAACTTGATTATGGATTCAATAAGATTACTTTTAAGTTTGGTAAGAGTGATGTCAGATACTCTAGATTTAAGACTGAAGAATATGATATACTAATAACTTCGGCAAATACTTTTGAGAATCGGGGCACTGAATTTACCATAGATAGAGATCCTCTTGGAGAATCTATTCATAGATATCTTCGGTATCATGAGACTGGTTCCTGTGATAGAGTCTTTTTCTCTGAGGATTTTCATAAAAAAGTTTTAGAAATTGGAAGTTGAAATGAAAAAATGTTTAGTTACTGGTGGAGCTGGTTTTATCGGTTCGAACTTGGTAGATTATCTTATTGAGCAGGGAAATGAAGTTATCATTGTAGATAACATGTCTGCCAATAATGAAACGTTTTATTGGAATGATAGAGGAACCTCAAAGGTAGTTGACATCACAGACTATGAGAGGATGCGTCCTCTGTTTGATGGGGTAGATTACGTCTTTCATTTAGCGGCAGAGTCCAGACTTCAACCAGCAATCAACAATCCAATTGATGCAGTGTATAGGAATTGTGTTGGAACTACCGTAGCCTTACAGTGCGCTAGAGAAGCAGGTGTAAAACGGTTTATCTATTCCTCCACTTCTTCTGGATATGGAAACAATCCTTATCCAAATGTTGAAACACAACCAGACGATTGTTTGAATCCATATTCAGCATCCAAAGTTTCTGCAGAAAAATTCTGTAAGATGTATCATGATTTGTATGGATTGGAAACAGTATCTCTACGATACTTTAATGTCTTTGGAGAAAGATCTCCTACTGTTGGACAGTATGCTCCTGTTATTGGAATCTTCCAAAAACAAAAAGATGCTGGAACTCCACTCACTATTGTGGGTGATGGAACTCAAAGAAGAGATTTTATCTATGTTGGTGACGTTGCAAGAGCAAACTATCTTGCAGCAACAACAAACCTTGAAGGATATTTTGGACAAGTCTTTAATGTTGGCAGTGGCAAGAATTATTCTGTAAAAGAAATTGCCGATGCAATCTCAGATAATCAAACATTCATTCCTAAAAGATCTGGTGAAATGGACACTACGATTGCTAATATAGATAAGATAGGTGAAATCATAGGATGGAAACCAGAAGTAGATGTCATTGATTGGATTAAGAAATGAAAGTTACTGTATTAGGATCTGGTGGGCAGATTGGAGCATATCTGACTGAATATCTTCGTAAGAAAGGGCACGAAGTCACTGAGTTTGACATTGTGAATGGTGAAGAACAAGACATTACTAAAATCCCAAACCCACTACTCATGCGATCTATTCGTATGTGTGACTTTGTGTTCTTCCTTGCGTTTGATGTAGGTGGTTCTAGATACCTCAAAAAGTATCAGCATACCTTTGACTTCATCAATAACAATACTAGACTGATGGCAAATGTCTTTGGTTTGCTTGAAGAATACAACAAGAGGTTTATCTTTGCCTCATCTCAAATGAGTAACATGAGTTACTCACCCTACGGTGTCATGAAGAGAGTTGGGGAACTCTATACTCAAACTCTAAAAGGACTTACAGTTCATTTCTGGAACGTGTATGGCATTGAGAACGATGCCGAAAAGTCTCATGTCATTACTGACTTCATTCGTAAGGGATTTGAAGAAGGTGATTTTGAAATGATGACCGATGGGACGGAAGAAAGGCAGTTCCTGTATGCCGAAGATTGTTGTGAGGCTCTTGAAACTGTCATGAATTCTTATACTGATTTTAAACCAGAGGATGAACTGCACATTACTTCTTTCCGTAGCAGCACTATTAAAGAAGTTGCCGAAATTATTCAAGGACAGTTTAATTTGATTGGTAAGTCGGTTAGCATTAAACCTGGACTTGCAAAAGATAGCGTTCAGATGGACAAAAGAAATCAACCAAATAACTATATTACTGGTTGGTGGATGCCTAAAACTAATTTACAGGACGGCATTGCAAAAGTATTCGAGGACATGAAAGGTGATTGGATTTAATCATATTGGTACAATTGGAAGATTTGGCAATCAAATGTTTCAATACGCTTCTTTGAAGGGTATTGCTGCTAACAGAGGATTTAAATATACGATTCCGCCAGAGGCTCCAGAGGTTCAGATTGATAACTATGGATTGCTAGAAGCGTTTGAGTTATCTACCAATGAGAATGTTGGATGGATTGAATCTGAAAACGTAATTAAAGAGAAGTATTTTCATTTTGATGAAACTATTTTTAATCAGTGTCCTGATGGTGTGAGTATCTTTGGATTTTTTCAATCTGAAAAATACTTCAAACATATTGAAGATGATATTCGTAAGGACTTTACTTTTAGAAGTGAGTGGTTAGAACCTTGCGTTGAATTTCGTAAGCAGATGGGAGAGGAAGTCATCTTCTTACATGTTCGACGTGGAGATCCTAATCTTGCCGATAAGAGAGGATTTAAATGGGCGTATGTAAATCTTCAGAGCACTCATCCAGTTCAACCTCTTGAATACTATGAAGAAGCACTGAAGCGGTTCCCAGAAGATATGCCAGTGGTTGTGTTCTCTGATGCAATTGAATGGTGTAAGGAACAGCAGATATTCCAAGGAGATAGGTTTATGTTCTCTGAACCAGAAGATGTTCATAGTGACGGAGCACTGGTTCCTTATTTGGATATGTGCTTGATGTCTTTGTGTAATCATGCTATTATTGCCAATAGTTCCATGTCCTGGTGGGGTGCATGGTTAATTCAAAACCCAAATAAAAAAGTTATTGCACCTAAAATGTGGTTTGGTTCTGATTATGCTGACAAAGATACCAAAGATTTGTATTGTGAGGGTTGGGAGGTTATCTGATGCTTCTTAGAGATAAAAATAAGGCAGTGCATAAACTCAAAGGACTTCCTCCCATATACTATTTAAATCTGGATGAGCAACCAGAAAGAAGGCAGTACATGGAAGAGCAGTTTGAGTATTGGCAAATTGAGGATTATACTCGTATCTCTGCATATGATGGTAGAGATGATAGAGATTTGGGTGACATTCTTAAAGGTAGATATCCCGATGCAATGTCTTCTGGTGAGGTTGGATGTGTTACTTCACACCTTAAGGCTCTCAAATACTTCTTGGAAACCTCAGATGCTCCCTGTGCTCTGATTATGGAAGATGACTGTGATTTAGCAACCACCTCTCACTGGGGATTTACCTGGAAGGATTTCTTTGCAAAAGTTCCTTATGATTATGATGTTGTTCAGTTAGCAATCATCAATCCAGCATCGGTTCACGTGAAGATGCACCGTAGATTTGTGAATGATTTCTCTACGGCTTGCTATCTTATCACCCGTCGCCATGCACAAAAGTTGGTTGACTTGCACGTCAGAGGTGACAAATACAAGATTGATAATGGAGTCAAACCAAGAGCAGTTGCCGATGACTTGATTTATAACTCTGGAAATACTTTTGCTATTCCTCTCTTCTTATACAAGATTGAACTGGGTTCATCCATTCATGACATTCACATCGACGTATTCCATAAGTCTAGTTACGAAGGACTATGGAATTTCTGGAGGAATCAGGCAGTCGATATTCAAGATTGGAATGCACTCTTTGATTATGATCCATACTTCCAACGCCTTCCGCCTGGATTTGAAGGGCAGTAAGTAAGCATTTATACTCATTAATGTCGGGAAACCGAAACACGGGGGGCTTGACGCCCCTTTATATTTGCTATATAATTATGTAACAGTTCTTCACAAAACTATAATGACTGTAACAACTAATGAG
>Ga0099846_1000183_pt1 | contig 25920 bp, 21 predicted proteins | sample CB_VirMetaG_FD_78180 | JGI IMG/M metagenome (GOLD analysis project Ga0099846, IMG submission 78180) | Freshwater to marine saline gradient viral communities from Chesapeake Bay - CB_1504_1 Viral MetaG | ecosystem: Environmental > Aquatic > Marine > Coastal | place: USA: Chesapeake Bay... | reverse complement strand
TAGTTCTTCCTTAAGAGTAATGGGTGATAACCTTACTATTGACACTAATTTAATTAGTGAAGGTATTACTCAATTAAATGGTAATACTATAACAACACTAATCACAGCAAGTGGTGATATAAGTTCAAGTGGCAATGTTTATGGTGCTAACTTAATTGGTGATGTTATAGGAACAACATTTTTCCCTGTAAATGATACTCCTTTTACTAATGAAATAAGTTTCTTTACAGGAGATACAACACTTTTTAATTTCCAAACTGTTTTAGAAGAAACTTCCTCAGCAGACTTTAAATTCTTTAGAGCTGGAGAAAGCGGATATACTAACTCAACTGTAGAATTAACAGGCTCATTAATAATCACAGGTAGCACTACAATAACAGGCCCATTAACAATCACAGGATCCCAGTTAATAACCGACGACATTACTTCAGACGGTACAATCCGTGCAAGAGTAAAGTCATTCGATATTCCCCACCCTACTCGCAAAGGTAAGCGCCTAGTTTATGGTGCCCTCGAGGGACCTGAACACGGGATTTACTGCAGAGGAGAATCTAAAGAACTACAAGTATTACTGCCTCCTGAATGGAGAGCAATGGTAGACAAAAAAGGTATTTCTGTCCAAATTACCCCAATAGGAGAATGGCAACCTTTATATTTTAAAAAATTTCACAGCAATTGGATTCACTTTGGATGTGGGGACGATAGGGAAAATGTCCATTTCTTTTGGGAAATTAAAGGTGAAAGAACAGATGTCCCTTCATTAGAAACGGTACAATAATAAAGGTTATGATATTTATTAACAACACAAAAACAAAATACCATTGCCTTTATATAACAGAGACATAATTATAGAACCCGCTAGCGGTTCCATTATATTTAGTGGATCTGCGGGGGCATTCTTTTCAGAAATTATAGTTGACGATAGTGGTAGTATTTCACTTACAATAACTGAAAGTGGAACATTTTCTATAACAGGATCAACAGATATTACAGGATCATTAAATATTTCAGGTACTTTATCAACAGATGATTTCATATTGCGTGGTACACTTGATTTAGGAACCTTCTAATATGTATATGTGAAAATTAATTTTTAACGCGTTAAATAACACAAAATATGGCACAAACAATCAAAATTAAAAGAGGTGGGGTCGATAATATAGCATCCTTAACTCTTTCAACAGGTGAAATTGCATTAGCTACTGGGTCGTTAGCAGCAGGTATTGCTGCAAATCCTTTTATAATAGCAGGCAATTCAGGTAATACATTGCCTGTAGGAGCAATCTTAACAGGCTCATCAACTCCTTTAGTTAATGCTAAATTAAATGGTGCATTATTCTACAACAACCAAGATAAACAACTTATAAGATTAGATTCAGCAGGCAACCAAAACTTAGATATCGCTGCAACAGTTGAAAATCCATTGACCATAGGCGCTGGATTATTTGGGACTTCTTTTGATGGTTCTGCAGGTGTTACTATAAGTGTTGATTCAGGATCAATTGCAATTAATGATTTAAATACATCTACAGATTTAAGCGTTGCTAATGGTGGTACTGGTACCTCTACATTAACAGATCACGGTGTTCTTGTTGGTAGCGGTACTGACGCTATTACAGCTTTAGCCGTTGGTAATGACGGCCAATTATTAGTTGGACAAAGCAATAATGATCCATCTTTCCAAACTGTAACAGGTGTAATTAATATTAACAATGCAGGCGCAACGGCCTTCACTTCGACTGCTAATAGTTTAATTTCGGGCGCATTTACCGCAACTAGTGCCTCAATTGCTACCAATATTTCAACCAACGCAGGTAATATTTCAACCAACGCAGGTAATATTTCAGCCAACGCAAGTAATATTTCAACCAACGCAAGTAATATTGCTACATTAACAGCAGAAACTTCTTCTTACGCATTAGCAACAGATTTATTAGGATTAGTATCTGCATCGGGCGGCGCTAATAACCAAATAGCATATTTTGATAATGGTTCATATAGAATTCAAGGTAGTTCTAATTTAACATTTGATGATGATAATTTAACTATAGGCACTACTGGCCAAGTAAGATTTAGAGATACGGGTCTCTATTTATATTCATCTGCAGATGGCCAATTAGATGCAATTGCCGATACAAAATTAAATCTCCAAGCCCCTGGAGTTGACATTGGAAATATCAGTACCACCGCAGCTACAACAGTTAATATTGGTAATAGTGATAACTCAGCCACAGTCAATATTAAGGGTAATTTAAATGTTGAAGGTAGTACCACCACAATTAACTCAACTACAGTCAATATTGATGATAATATTATAGTTGTTAATTACGGTCCAGGCCCCTTAGCTACTGCAGGTATCCAAGCAATTGATGGAACCGGTACCTCTACACTTACAGGTTCATTAATTTGGAACGGAAATGATAATAAAGACTGGTGGGAAGCAGGCACAGCAGGTAATGAAAAACGTGTAATTTTAGAAGGAGCATCAGCAGGTACTGCAGATACAGTAGTTAAATTTGATGCAGCCGGAACAGTTGTAAATTCAACAATCACAGATAATGGTAGCGATATTTCATTAGGTGGCAATGTTACAATTACTTCAGGCCATACACTCACAGCACCCAACGCTGTAACATTCAGTGGTTTAACAGGTGCAACTAATAATACATCAGCTCAAGTAGCTTTTGTAGGTAGTGATGGTAAATTAGGTGAAGTTTCAACCACAGTTGATTCTTCAGCTACTGCAACTGGATTCTTAGCATATTCTTCTGACAACGTATTAGAATTTGTTAGTACAATTGACGGAGGTACATTCTAAACTACCCTCCATATATATTTCTTTGTAGAGAGTCTTGGTTCTTCCAAGACTCTTTACTATTTATTCTCGCAGTATATACTGTTAACATTTTAAAATAGACCATATATATGGCACAAACTATAAAACTCAGACGCAGTAATACTGCAGGAGCGGTTCCCACAACAGGGCAAATGGAAACTGGAGAGTTAGCTATGAATACAGCTGACGGTAAGTTATTTTTAAGAGATAATGCATCTGTACGCCCTATAGTAACTGTAGATAATTTAGTAACTGGTAGTATTAATCTATCAGGAAGTATTTCTGCCAGTTACATAACATTCCCCGACATAGCTGATGTAGATTATAGACCACAAGTATCAGCTAATGGTCGTTTAGAACTATCAGGATCTTCTATAGGTTTAAGAATAGATTCGGGGCAGGATTTTAGAATTTTCAATTTAAGTGAAAACCCTACATACCCCCCAGTCTCAGTTGCCAATACAGTTATGATGTATCATACTTCTAGTGGGTATGTATACTATACTGCATCATCAGCAATTGGGGGATCATCAATATCAGGAACCCCTGGCCAAGTATTATATTTTGATAACTCAGGAGATCCTGCAGGTAATACTGAATTAACATTTGCCCCAAGTTCGGGTAAATTTCAAGTAGGAGATGAATTTGCTTCATTTGCTACTACTACTAATAATCCTTGGAACCAACCTGGATACGAAGCCACAGGTAGTACTATTATATCTGAAAAAAACGCATTAATAACTAATGCTGATTATACTTTTAGAAGATTTAACTTATTAGAATTAGCAGAGCACGGAAGTGGGCCTAGTGGTGTTGTAGGGGGAGTATTACCTACTACCGCATTACCAACGGCCTATGATGCCCCCGTACCTGGTTTACTACCACCTCCATCAAGTCTTGATGATTATCGTATGGGTATTAATGGACAATTAAGGTTAGGTAATTTGTGGGCTTGGGTATATCCTGATGGGAAAACTGATGTAATGACCTATGGTTCATTTGTGTCAGTTCCGGGATCACCAGGTATGACTATGGGTGAAGGGGGATTTAGATTATTTGCCAGTGAATCAATGGTATTTGATATATCTGGTAGTTTATTGACCCCTAAAGAAAGTGCAAGCATTGAATTTACTCTCGCAGATGATTCAAATGATCCCGCATTAATGATAAAGGTAAGAGATGAAAACTCAGGAAAACAAATCCCAGCTTTATATGTCAGCCAATCAGGGGGTAGGCCTTTAATAGGAGTAGGTACTACTACTCCCAGATCAGCCTTTGATGTGAGGGATATTAAAGATGATGGCTCAGGTACCGAGTTTGTATTCCAAACAACACGCACATCTCAAGGGGGTCAAATTGGCGATAAAGCAGGTACTATAAACTTTACAGTTGATAGTGGCAGTTATGCTGATTACAAGACATCAGGTTCAATTGCATTAATAGAGAGTGAAGTAACGGGGATTGATAATACAGGGGTTAAAGGTGACTTAATTTTTAAATCATCAAATAATACAAAACTTGCACCCACAGAAGTATTACGTATTAATAGTTCAACATCGACCTTTAAAAGTGCGCTTAAAACTGAACAATCCCTTACTATCGGCTCTAACTCAGTACTTATAACAAATATCGAAGATACCCCTAGCGGCGATACATTACAGACAATAGACTTATTTAGTTTGGGTACATATGATGGAGCTGTATATGATTATACATTAGTAGATTCAGGGAACGGATATATGAGAATAGGTCAATTTATGGTTATCTCAGATGGTTCGACTGTTTCATATACAGATACATCAACGAGAGCTATCGGAGGTGATATATCCGAGCCGGTATTATCAGCAACATATTCTGGAGGTGTTGCGGTACAGATTACTAACGGCGGCGGCTATGTATTTAAATCATTAAGAAAATTAATTTAACAACCTTTGGAAAGTGAAAAAGGAATAATATGGCAAACGAATTCATAGCAAGAAAAGGGCTAATTGCTCTTAACAATACTCAGATAACAGGAAGTTTATCTGTAAGTAGTACATTATCAATCCCCGGCTTTACCAACGTATCAGCTTCGCTAGCAGCGGCAGTCGCCGGCGGCGATAATCTAGGTAATCATACTGCTACTCAAGATTTAGATCTAGGCGGCAATGATATAATCAATATAGGTAATATTACAGCTTCAGGTAATATAAGTGCAAGTGGAGCTATAACTGGAAGCGACGTTTATATAAATGATTGGGGCAGCGTTTCTGCTTCATTAGCAGCTGCCGGCGGCGGATCCGGCGATAATCTAGGTAACCATACGGCTACCCAAAATTTAAATATGGATTCATATCCTATTACTAATGTTACTAGCATAACAGGTAGTAATTCGGCAGCAATTGAAATAGGTGATTATAATTTTGGCTATGAAGTTACAACAGGCTTTCCAGTTACGGGCTCTGGTATCATTATTCGTAAATCTGGAATACCTGCTAATAACCACCCAATGTTAAAAATTGGAGATGTTGAATTAATGGATATAACTCCTGTATTTGAATCTCCTGCATTTCTTATACGTAATGTAGATAGATTTTTAGTTACTTCTGGAAGTGAACCTGCTAATATATATGGTGATTTTTCTACCAAATTATTTGAACATGATGGTGATGCCTTTAAAATAAATATTGGTGGTGATACTTCACCTGTATTTACTTTGGACTCTGCTAGTGGGCTTGTAGTAAATACATCGCTTACCGCTCAACGAATAAATGCAGGAGCTAGTGAGGGTACTATAAGTTACATGGCAGGTTGGACAGGTATCCCCAGTACTCCTACCTCAGAAATAAAATATCAAAGCTTAGATACTGCTGTATCTGCATCAGCAGCGGCTTCTGGGTTTAGTAGTGGTGATAATTTAGGCAATCATACTGCTACCCAAGATCTAAATTTAGATAGTAATAATATTATTAATGTTACTAATATCACTGCATCCGCTAATATAAGTGCCAGCGGAGATTTGCATTCATCAAGATTATTTTTGCCACAAGGTAATGGTACGTTTGACTCAGGCTTAGTATTTGGAGTAGCATCAGGCGATTCAGGTTATATTTACGATGATGGAAATAAAATACAAATCGGCTATAATGACGCGGATATAATAGCAATACAAGATACTACTGATAATGTATCTATAGTTGGTAACCTTAATGTTAGTTCGGATATTACTGGTAGTGATGTTAAAATCGATGGTTGGGGAAGTGTCTCTGCCTCATTAGCAGCCGCCGGAGGCGGGGGAGGCGGTGGTGCTACTGTAAGTCTTATAACTTCAATAGGAGGTCGTTTACAGATAACTACCGGTACAGATGCTGGTGAAGATAATACAGGATTAGCGGGAGCTTTAGGAGCACATTATTATGTATGGAGTACTACTACTTTTTTATCATCAAATGCCGTTGCATCAGGAATAGGCACGCCCGGCACTAGTACATTTACTGGGGGTATTGGTTATAGCATTGTTAATGGATTATTTAGAGTGCTAGAAGGAGGAACTATCGCAATCGCAGGTAATATAGAATGGGATTCAAACGCCGAAGTACAGGGCGAAGATATGAGAATATTTGTATGGAAAATAGATTCATCTGAAATCAGTGCTCTAGCTAATGGTACTTATGATTCTTCTTGGAGCGGAGTATTAGTTGCCAGTACGTCAGTAACATGTCCCGCAGCATCTCAAAATATCATACCTATGTCATTTATAAGCACAAATGGAGTTAGCGTATCTGCAGGCGACATGGTATTTGCAACTGCAGTATTTGATGGAACTGTTACCGGTACTAGATACTTCCCTATTAACTATCAATTATATGTAACTGTCTAAAAAAAGAAAAAAACTATGCCAAATTATGATGACTTACCCACAGAATTATCGCCTTATACGGGATCATTCTTTTTAGATTCAACATGTAAACAAGATATTTTATCTTGCTTACCTAAAAACACAGATGATATTAATGAAATTAGATATAAATTGCAAAAATTAGTTACATATGTGTATATCAAATTTCATGATGAGTACCAAGATCCACCAAATGTTTAATATTAATTTGGTTCTTCAACTCTTTTCACATACGTATATACAAACATTTAAAATTTATAAGTTATGGCCGTAAAAAAAGGAACTAAAGCCCAAACTACTACACCTAATAGTGTAAAACTTACTAGTGAAGAAATTCAACAACTTAACGAACTCCGTATGAAAACCAGTGAACTTACTTTTCAAAGAGGACAAATTGGGATTGCTGAAGATAATTTAAAGAGGCAATTGAACCAACTTGCTGAACAGTTTAATGGATTGTATCAATTAGAAAATTCTATTTCCACAGAATTTTTTAACAAATATGGTAAAGGAGAAGTTAATTTGGAAGAAGGTACTTTTGTTAAATCAGAAGAGTAATTTTTTTTAAAATACCTTTGATATTTATTGCCAGCAGGAAACTGCTGGCAATTTTTTTTGATATTTATTATAAATAAACAACACAAGATATGGCTGAAAAAATAATATCACCTGGGGTATTTCAAAGAGAAACCGATCAATCTTTCATAAGCCCAGCCCCCATTCAAGCTGGAGCGGCAATCATTGGCCCCACAGTAAAAGGTCCTGAATTACAACCTACCTTAGTTACTTCATTTGGTGACTATAAAAATAAATTTGGCACCACTTTCTTATCAGGCTCTAATAGCTATGAATACCTAACCTCTATAGCAGCACAAAAATATTTTGCTAATGGAGGTAGGAGTATGTTAGTAACTAGAGTAGTAAGTGGTTCATTTACACCTGCTACTTCAACCAGAATACTATGCAATTCAGGTAGTGTAGATGGTAGAACCGCTACAGCATCGGTTGATTTAACTGGTAACTTACCGGATGCATTTGAGGGATTTGGGGTATTTGATTCAACTGATGATTCAACCCAGTTTATTGCTTTAAGTTCTAGCTTTACACAAACTTTAGGAGCAAGTGTTTACTATGCTTATGATGGAGATTTTGATAATTTAAATATTGAATTTGCAAGTAACAACTTACCTTTTACTATTAATGTAGATGGTAACGTTATTTCTATAACTTCTTCTAATGTAGGAACTACTCAAAACAACTACGTTATTAGAACAGGTTCATTAGCTCAATTAGTTTTTTCTCCAGGAACTCTTGATGATATTGCAACTTTCGGAGGTGGTGAAGATTTAGTAAGTGCAGCCAATACTAATGATAATATATGTTTTACCTTAAAAACAATAGGTAAGGGTATCTTATTAAATAATACAACTGATATAGACCCGGATAATATTGAAGAATATAGTGATGGTTCACTCAAAACAGGTTCACTTGACAATTTAAGATGGGAAATTTCAGGAATCAATAATGACAACGGAACATTTAATTTAGAAATTAGAAGAGGTGACGATAACTCAAATAACCCAATTGTATTAGAAACTTTCTTGGGGTTAAGTTTAGACCCTGAAAGTGACAATTATATTGAAAAAGCCATAGGTAATCAATATGTTGCCCAAACTAATTACGATGGGCAATATATGGTCACAGTAAATGGTGATTATCCAAATATTTCAAATTTTGTATATGTTGATTCTGTATCAAAGCCTACCCCTAAATATTTAAATAATGATGGGTCTGTAGGTGTTGATAGTTCTAATCTTTCATACAGCTCTAGCTTACCTTACCCTGCTAGTGGTTCTTTTTGTAATGCTGCTGGAAGTATAATCCCTACAGGTAGAAAAGGTAATTATTTTGAAAATATTAGTAATGTAGATACACAAGGAGTACTTGAAGATGATTACACTATTGCTATTAATATCTTAAAAAACAAAGACGAATACAGATTCAATACAATTACTACTCCTGGTATCTATAATAAAGATCACGCTTCTGTAGTGGCTAGTGTAATTGAATTATGTGAAATGCGTGGCGATTGTTTTTACATCACAGATTTAGTGCCTTATGGTGATACTATCACTAGTGTAACTAATGAAGCAAAAGAAATTAATTCTAACTATGCCGGTACTTATTGGCCTTGGGTCCAAACCCCATCTGTTGAATTAAGTCGAAATGTATGGACTCCTACCTCTACTGTGATGCAAGGAGTATATGCCACCAATGACGCAATTGCAGCTCCTTGGTTTGCTCCAGCTGGTTTAACTAGAGGGGGATTACCTGTAATTAAAGCTGAAATTAAATTAACTCAAGGGTTACGTGATAATTTATATTTGAAAAAAGTTAACCCAATTTCTACTTTCCCAAATACTGGTGTTGTAGCATATGGTCAGAAAACACTTCAAACTAAAGCAAGTGCTTTGGATCGCATCAATGTAAGAAGATTAATGATTTCATTGAAAAACTTTATTGGTGATACTGCTAAAAATTTAGTATTTGAACAAAACACTACAGTAACCCGAAATAAATTCTTAAATGCCGTTAATCCTTTCTTAGAATCAGTTCAACAAAGACAAGGTTTGTATGCATTTAGAGTAATAATGGATGAAACTAATAATACTGCAGATGCTATTGACAGAAATCAATTAGTAGGCCAGATATTTTTACAACCTACAAAAACTGCAGAATTTATAGTTCTAGATTACACAATTCAACCAACAGGAGCTACTTTTGGTGAATAAAAATTTAAAACTATTATATTTATAATAAAACGACAATACAATGGCAATACTCAGTTCAGCAGAAATGTTCTTTACGGCCTATGAGCCTAAATTACAGAATAGATTTATATTTTATATAGATGGTATCCCTGCATACCTTATAAAAAACGCAGATAGACCTAAAATTACTTTTGACCAAGTGACTCTAGAACATATTAATGTTAAAAGAAAAGTTAAAGGTAAAGCTGATTGGCAAGATATAAGTGCTACTTTATACGACCCAGTCACTCCCTCAGGAGCCCAAGCAGTAATGGAGTGGATTCGTTTGTCACACGAATCTGTAACTGGTAGGGATGGTTATTCTGATTTTTATAAAAAAGATATCAGGTTTAATACTTTAGGTCCTGTTGGTGATGTGGTTGAAGAGTGGATTTGTAAAGGTGCTTTCATTACTGATGCTCAATTTGGTAGTGGTGATTGGGGGTCATCAAATCCAATGGAAATTAACATTACTATGAGAATGGATTATGCAATTTTGAACTACTAATATTAGCCAATATATTAAAAGAAAAGGGAATCATTTGTGTGATTCCCTTCTTTTTTACATATGTATATAAAAACATATAAAAGTTATGGAAAATAAATCTATGTTCCCCACTGAGGAAGTTACATTACCTTCAAAAGGCTTACTTTATCCTTTAGATAATCCCCTTGCTAAAGGATCAGTTGAAATGAAATATATGACTGCAAGAGAAGAGGATATTCTCACAAATGAAAGTTATATTAAAAAAGGTATAGTAATTGATAAATTATTACAATCTTTAATTATATCTCCTATTAATTATGATGATTTAGCTATAGGAGATAAAAATGCATTATTGATTGCTGCTCGTGTGTTAGGTTATGGTAAAGATTATTCTTTTACTATAGAAAACAATAAAGGAGAAAAAATCGAACACACTGTTGACTTAACAGCTCTAGAAGATAAATTGTTAAATGAGGAACATTTACTTAAACCCAATCACAATGAGTTTTCATTTACGCTTCCTATTCTAAAGAAAACTGTTACTTTTAAAATTCTCACTACTCATGATGAGAAAAAAATCGAAAGCGAACTTAAAGGATTAAGAAAATCAACTAAAGAAGTTGGTGAACTTACTACTAGACTCAAACACATTATTTTATCTGTAGATGGAGATTATGAAATAGCTACAGTAAGAAATTTTGTAGATAACCAATTGCTAGCTAGAGATAGTAGAGCACTCCGTGAATATATGAAACAAATTAGTCCCGATGTTAATATGACATTTGACTATGAAGATGAAAACGGAGAAATGCAGAGAGGGGTCAACGTGCCATTAAACGTTAACTTTTTTTGGCCTGACGCCTGAGTATAAAATTACTATATATAACGAAGTACACGATTTAACTTACCACGGAGGTGGAGGTTTTACTTATTCTGAGGTATACAATATGCCTATCTACTTAAGAAGATATTCTATTCAAAGAATTAATAAACTTTTACAAGAAGAAAAAGCATCTTACGAAAATGCTCTTAAAGATAGTACTTCTACTAAAAAATATTAATCTGTTATATTTATAATATATAAATAAATTCTATGGCAGATAATAACATTAGATTGGACGATATTGGCGATGCCGGTAGGAGAGCCAGAAGTGAATTTGAAGATATTAGGAACCTAGTAGAGGCCCTAAATAGTCAATTATCGGCAGCTAATCAATTAACTAGTGATTTTGCTGGAGAATTAAGTCGCAGTGCTACACAAAGTAGAAGATTAGCGGATGAAGCTGAAAAAGTTAGAGGTGGGTCAGCTTCTACTAAACGATTGCTTAACCAGCAAGCTGAAGCTATAGCAAAACAACGTACCTTACAACAACAAGCTAATGAGGCTCTTCAAAAATCTGTAAGTGCCAGAAATACTGAACAAAGAATTTTAATTGCCCAAGCAAATAAATTAGCTCAAGCTGCCAGTGAAGCAGGAATGTTAGCTAATAATTTTAGGGAACTTGCTAATATAAATGCTGAATTGGATAAAAAAGCTGAGTTCTTTTCTAACTTAGGAAAACTATCAGGTCAAATACCCGGATTAGAAAAGTTCTCTTCTATATTCAGCGATATAGGACAATCAATAAGAAACTCAGCTAGAGAAGGAAAAGAAGGATGGGCTAAATTTGCGGGGGTAATAGATGTTTTAGGTAGAGCGGCTTTAGCAGCTTTTATAAAACAATTATTTGCTGTAGATCAAGAAACAACCCAATTAGCACGTAACCTAAATTTATCTAAAGCCGAAGCAATTGAATTAAAACAACAATTTGCCGGGGTGGCTCGTAATAGTGGAGATATTGCAATAAACTCAGTCAGAATCGCTAAAGCCAATACAGAATTAAATGCTCAATTAGGAACTGCGATTATTTTTAGTAGTGATCTCACAGTTACATTCTCTAAACTTACTGAAATAGTAGGATTAAGTGCTGAAGCCGCTGCTAGTTTAGCTTTCCAAGCACAAAGAGCAGGTGAGACACTTAGAGAGACTGAAGAAAATGCTTTAGGATCATCATATGCCTTACAAAGAACTCGAGGAATTGCTCTTAATAATAAAGAAATATTAGAAGCCACAGGGAAAGTTACAGGCCAAGTAAGGGCCAATTTAGGAGCTAATCCAGAAGCTATAGCAAGAGCTGTTACTGAAGCTAAATTATTTGGTGCTGAGTTAGAAGATATGCTTCAAATCTCTAATTCATTATTAGATTTTGAAAGCAGTATAGGAAACGAATTAAAGGCTGAATTGATTACTGGGAGGCAGATTAACCTCGAAAGAGCAAGGTCTTTGGCTTTAGTAGGTGACCAAGAAAGCTTAACCAGAGAAATTGCAGCCCAAGCAGGTACATTTACGGAGTTTAATAAATTAAATGTCTTACAACAAAGAGAATTAGCAGAAGCTTTTGGTTTATCTGCAGATCGTTTATCTGATATTTTATTTAAACAAGAAATCCAAGGTATGAATGCTCGTCAATTAAGAGCTTTAGGAAAAGGAGAATTAGCTAATAGATTAGAACAGTTATCTGCCCAAGAACAACTCCAATTAGCTACTGAAAAATTTATGACTGCCCTAGGTGACTTAGCTACAGTACTGATGCCTATAGTAGATGGATTTAGTTCTATTGTAAAATTCTTAGCTGAGTCGAAAGCTGCATCTAGTATATTTGTAGGTATTATGGGTGCTTTAGCAATAAGAAGTATAGTATCAGCGGTAGCCCAAATATTTGCTGCTAGCTTTACTCTAGGTCCTTTAGGAATAGGATTAGCAGCTGCTGGTGTAGCAGCACTTTATGCTTCTATAGCTAAAGCCCCTCGAATGGCTGAAGGGGGTATTGTAAAAGCTAAACCTGGTGGTAGTATGATTATAGCTGGTGAAGCTGGTAGAGATGAAGCTATAATCCCCCTTAATAGACTCAATAACAACCCTCCACCCCAACAGCCTGCTCCTATTATTATTGAAAATAGATGGAGTGCTTGGGGTGCGTCAAATGGAAATGGTAGACAAGGATTAGGAGGAACCCAAAATCTCCAAGCGAGCCCCACATTTGCTTAATATTTATAACAAAACAATCCAATTATGGCAATACAAAATTTATCATCACTGTATGACTTAGTAGGTGGGTTTGGTGCTGAAGGCAGCGGACCCGTTGCTAACATGCAAAACCAAACAGGTCCCCCATTCACAATTACAGGTCCCGATGTAGTTAGAGGAAATTATCCTTTTAACATTCCTGCTAATTCTCAATTACACGGTGGTCCTTTAGAAAACCAAGCTGGTCGTAGTTTAGTAGGTCCTTATTACTACCACACTTATGGTAACTCAACAGCAGTAACAGCCCCAGCTTTATTAGATTTAGATGGTCAAATTCCCTTTGCTACCCACCCATCTATCACTATTAACCCCTTTGGTAACCAACAATTACCTTATAACCAATTTGGTCCGCCCGACGGATTTTATTAATTAATAATTAATGGGTTTAAAACAACTCCTAATAGATACTGATAATGGTCTGTTTGGGTATTCAAATGAAATTCCACAACAACCTAATGGGAAACCCTTTACCCAAAGATCTCTTGATTATGGAGATAATAAGCCCTTAATAGTAAAAGGGTTACCTGGAGTTGAACAAGAAACTAATGGACTTGGGGGTCTTATAAACCAAGTAACTGACAATTTTGTTAGAGGGGGTATAGTAGGAGCTACAGCTAGAGCGGGAATAGATGCTGCAAGGTTAGGGAAATTTTTAGTTAATCCTAGTGGATTAAGCTTTTTAGCTGCTAATTTTGCCCTTCACAAAACTAATAATGAATCTATTAACTCCCCCAGGAACAGAGACTTTTCAGGATTTGGGACTTTTGCTTCTGCCATAGCTTCCTTTACAGGAACTAAATTTAGAAAAGATGGTTTACTTGATTTAAATTTTGAAGAAGGATATAATTATGATCCTTCAAAAGGGGGAGATAAGTATGAATTCTTATTAAGAGAATTTTCTCGCCTTAATATAGAAGATACTTCAGATCATACCTTATTAGGAATAACATATAATTTAAAAAATGGTCAAGATCCATCTATATTAAAACAATATAGTGGGGGACCCCATTCTACTTTTGGTATTGGGGATACTACTATTAAAAGGTATAAACAAAACCCATATGGAGGCTTTTACCAAACCGGACTAGAATATTTACCTTCTTTTAATGAAGAGTTTAATAATAAACATTTAGGCAGCCACGATGCCCCTATATCTGATAATATTATAGACTTTAGAGAAGTTAAAAAAAATCGATTCGATGGTCAACCCTTACCATATACCAAAGTAACTAAAACCAGAAGAAAAGTATATCGAATGGGGGACCCCGGTATTCTATTAAGTAATACTACTCCTAATACTGATGGGATTAATTATAGTGCTTATAATATAAATACTGTAGATCAACTTTCAGCTTCCCGTATATTTGCCCGACAGGATATTACTGAACCTAAATTCTTTAAAGATTATATAAAATTTAGAATTGCCGTAGTAGATACCGAAAATCCTTTAAATGATAAAGTAATGCTATTCAGAGCATTTTTGGACAATGTTAGTGACAATTATACAGGTACTTGGAATGGGTTTAAATATAATGGTAGAGCTGAGAAATTTTACATTTATGAAGGTTTTGATAGGCAAATCCAGTTTAATTTTAAAATTCACGCCCAATCTAGGTGGGAAATGAAGCCTTTATGGCAAAAATTAAATTATTTAGTTGCACAAACCGCCCCCGAATATAAAAATAGGAGAATGAGAGGGGTATTTTCCCGTTTAACTATAGGTGATTGGATGAATGAAATTCCCGGGTTTTTTACTTCTGTAAATTTATCTTGGAATAGTGCATATCCATGGGAAATTAGACATGATGGGCAAGAAGGAGGAGTTGATGAAGCAATGAATGAATACCCTCACATACTTGAGGTTCAATGTGCATTTACCCCTGTACACAGCTTTACTCCTAGCAATGAACCCTGTGCTCCCTTTATCTTACCTGAAATCGGAGTCAGTAGAGAAAGACAATGGGGCAAAACAGATGACTTTATACCTGAAGGTCCTGCAGAATGTCTAAATTATGCTGAAAATGAGGATGCTGCTCGTATTGATTTTAATGCCCCTGTAGATATAGAAGGGGTTGAACCATTAGGTCCTTCAATTATCCCAAACCCTATAGAACAACCCGAATTACAGCCGGTTCCTTTACTTAACCCACCTCCGTTACCATTAAGTATACCTCCTAATACTTTAAATATACAACCACAAGTTCCTGCAGATATACAAGAATATACAACCCAAATTAATTCAGTTATTGAAAGATTAAGAACTTACGGAATACCATCTTAAAATGCGTTACAAAGAATTTAGACAACAAAGGAATATAAAAGGAAAAAGATACTATATTAATAGTATCTTACCTCCTGTGCCCTTAAATACAAATGATATTTACATTATAACTGTAGCTGGGGATAGATTAGATAAATTAAGTCAAGAATTTTATAATACTCCTAAATATTGGTGGGTAATATCTGCTGCTAATCCAAATAAATTTAAAAAAAGTTCATATTTTGTAGAACCAGGAACTCAAATTAGAATACCTATAAATCCCAGTAGTTATGTGGATTATTTTAATAGTTTTAATACAAATGGGAGATGAGCATATTTAAAGATACTTTTAGAGATTACGTAAAATTTCAATTAGGATTAAGAGATGAAATAGTCTCAATAGGCAACCCAGGAATTGATAGCCCTGTATCTACGGGTTTCACTGTAGGGGGGGAAGATGGAGATTTATCAGATGATCCTGCTTCTTTAGACAGAAGAATTTATGGCGGATACAACGCATCTAAAATAAAAATTAAAATAGGAGATTCTACTAGGGAAGCAAATATCCCTAATGGGGCATTTTTTAGTCTTTTAAATAGACAAGCTGTTATTAGAATGACATCTTTAGTTGATTACGTTAGTGATGTTGATTTAGAGATAGGTGATTTACAAGCTGAATTAGCAGGGGCCGGAGTAGGATTTGAAAGGTTAAAAGGAGCAGCACTATCCCAAAATTTTATTCTTGAAGGGGGTGTTTTAAGTAATTTTGCTCGTAATTTAGATAGAGATAAAGATGGGATTCCTGAACCAGTTTTAAGAAGAGTAGATCAACCAAGAAGAGCATTTCCCAGACCTAATCAGAGAACCAATTTAGGATATGGAGATTTTGCTATAGGAGCTGATGCTAATGAAGATGGATATGGGATTGTCCCTATGCCAGGTATTACCCAGGCTAATATAAGAACAAAAAGCGCTTACGGTTCTTTAAGAGAAGCTCGAGTTGAGTTTGTTTGTCATAATAGAAGACAATTAGAAGTACTTGAAATGCTTTATATGAGACCCGGTTATGTAGTTTTATTAGAATGGGGGTGGTCACCTTTTATTAATAATGAAGGAGAATTCATTGATCAATTTAAGTATATAGAAAATTATACCAATGGTAAGATTTATACTAACGCCATTACCCAAAACGATATTTATAATGCTATAAATGGGTTAAAGGAAGACTCAGCAGGTAATTATGATGGTTTATTAGGATTTATAAAAAACTTTGGATTTGAAGCCCGTCCTGATGGAGGTTACAATTGCTATACAGAATTAATTAGTATGGGTGAGGTGCTTGATAGTTTAAAAATACCTAATTCATCTGTATTTAAGGTAGAATTAGAATCTTCTAATGGAAGCCGTACATTTAAACCCTTAAAGTCTATAATAGGGAGATCAGGAACTGGGGAACTTACTCAAGCAGAATATACCAAGGCAGGATCTGAACAAATTACTTTAGAATCCAATGGTTTAGTGGGTTTAATACAAGGTTTGTACAATGCAAGTACTTTCAACACAAATTATATCAATAATTTAGGAGATACTGATTCAGAGTTTGATAATGATGAATATCAAGAAATATTTGCTTTATATGAAAAACAATTAGGATTTAACCCCCAAGATGCCCCCCGTAATGAAGACACCCAATATTTATTTGATGCCGCTAATAACACAAACTATAGCAATAGCCAAGTAGAGTTATATCTTATAGATTTAGTAAGATTCCAATCAGATAGTATTCTTGCAGATTTAAATAGAAAATTAAGTATTCCGCCCGAAAAACTCAATAGTTTTTTCATCAAAAAAACAAGTGATTTAAGTGACGGTCAATCTACTAATACTGCTGAGACTTATATAAGGTGGGATGCTTTATGTGTATTAATTAATGATATGCTTATTCCTAAAGATGAAAAAGAATATAATACTTTTAATATAATTGCTGATCGAGTTTATGATATAGGTAATAAAAAATCTAAAATAGACCCATTATTATATTGCCCTATAACAGCTTTTAGAGAAAAAAATGAGTATAATCCTATTAGTGATTTTTCTTGTGATTCAAATGTTTGTTTGCTTCCTAATCAATTTGAATTAGAGGGTTCAGGAATTGAACAATCTTTAGGTTATAAACCTGATTTATCGGTTTTTCCTTTAAAATATTTAATAGGGGTTTATGGAAGAACTGATAAAGAATACTATTATAATGATAGTGTAGTTGATATTAATGGTACTACCATACAATTAAGTGATGATGATAAGATAAGAAGAATTGGGGGTATTTTCTTAAATTTAAAGATGCTACTTAATATAGCAGAAAAAAATCAAAACGAAGATGAATATACCTTGGGAAAATTTCTAACAGATGTTTGGGGTGAAGTTAATAAAGTTTGTCCCAATCATAATTTCGTTCTTACGGATGATAAAGAATCTAATAGTATATTTGTTATAGATTTACCTGTAGATAATTCAAAAACTCCCTCCTATGACGATTTATATGAGTTTATTCCCTTTTCAAATAAAAATACATTAAGAGAATTTTCCTATGAGTCATTAGTTCCCAGTGCATTATCTGCTACTATTGCTATTCAAGCACAAGATCCCCGTAGTATTACTGATATTGATGGTGTAACGTTTGCTGCCTTTAATAGATCTATAAAAAATAGGTTATTTAGTGAAGATATAACTCCTAACTGGGAAAAAATCAGAAATGATTTAAATAATAAAAGAACTGAAATAGAAAATCAAATTTTTCGTTCGGAAGATATTTTAAGAACCTATGCTCTAAATGTTTTTAGAAATCTAAAATTAGAAGCAAACGATAAAGATCTTATTGGGGGAACTGATAACGTTATTGGGGTATTAAAATCCTATCAGACCAGTAATGCTTATCTACAATCTGCTTTTAATAATACCAGTACATTTACTTCAGTTATACCATTAAATTTTAACTTAAAAATGGATGGTATTTCAGGTATTGTAATAGGTAACATTTTTAAAATTAGAAAAGATAGATTACCTAAAGCATATTCTAAAACAAACGTAGGATTTATAGTATTTAATGAAAGCCAAACTATTACTGCTGGACAAGATTGGACTACAGACTTAAGTGGCAAGATGATTATTTTACCTGATTCTAATTATAATATTCAAGGTAATATAGTTTATAAAAACTTCAGAGAACAATTTACTGATCAAGAAAAAGGAAGCAGAGAACAACTTTCAAATTCAAGATTAGATGAAACTCAAATAAGGGTAGGAGATGTGGGTCTATTAAAGGTTGGAGATCCTGTTTATTTAAAGAAAGTAAAAATTAATAGCATAATTAATTTTGAGGGTAATGTAGGTTTTAGTTTTGTCAGATCAACTCCAGAAGTTGATAATGAAGATCCTCGAGGAGGTGACTTATTTCAAATCGATAATGCTATTGGAGCATTTAATTCTTGGCAAAGAGGAGGTTTAGAACTTGGGACTGTTAAAGAAATAAAAGAACAATATTATGAAGATAATACTGCTGTGTTATATCCTGAGTACTATTCATTATATGGTATTGATAATACAAGATTTACTAATCTAACTGCTCCTTATTTATTTGTTATCACAGGTACCTATATAGATGAAAATGGTTTAAAATATGTTGAAAGTAAAGAAGCTAGATTTCTCGAAACCCACACCACTACAGTTAAAGCTATATGGTACAGTATAGCATTTAATGAAAATGCTTCTAACTTATTTTTAAATGGGTATGTACTTAGTCGTACCAATTTAGGTATTATAGTAGATACAAATGGGGCTGATGATGCTTTACCAAATTCAACCAATTTGTATAATTATAGTCAAGGTACCAATAATGCTTGGATGAGAGATGATGTACTGGCTGCTTCTCAACTAGGAGCAGTTGATTTAAATAGTAATGGTATTATTGATATAAATGAATATTCTGAGTAATGGCATACTTACCCAAAAGTAAATACCAAATTTTATATACTAATGGAGGTGAATTTTTATTGAGTTCTACCCAACAAGAATATATTGGTCATTATCTTAAATTAGATAATGGGAGAAATATTGCTGGGGATGATATCAATAATACTAAGGGAGAATTAATACCGTTAAATAGGATTCCTAAAAATAGTAATTTTAATGAAAGACCTCTAAATAATAGGATTTATTTTAATTTAAATGAAAATTTAGTAGCACGTCAAAGTAATTATCTTCCTATCTTAAGTTATACCCCTATTCCTACCCCTTTAGATTATAATCAAGGAAAATTTCAACGTTATTTAGTGTTAAAAGTTAATACTAAAGAGTTTACTGAGATTTCTAAAACTACTTATGATAATTTTAATAAGGGAAAATACAATAATGTAACATATAATAGATTTTCTATTGAATGGTCATTAAAAGAAAATAATATTGAAATCAATGATCAATTATTAAGATTCTATGAACCCCAATTGCCAGGTATATATAATTTTTTCCCTGATAAAGGACAATTTGGGTTTGTTAGGGGAGTAATTAATTTAAAAAACGAAACAGGAACTCGATTATATCCTGATGGGGACTACATTGATAATAACTTACCCCGAGTATACCAAATAGGTAACGATAAAATTAATACAAGTTTAAATTCTAAGGTCCCCCCAAATCAACACTGTGGAAGTTGTGCATTTTATAAAAAAGGACTCTGCAACCAATGGGATGCCAATGTAAGAAAAAATTATTGGTGTTCTTCATATCAAAAAAGTGGCTCCCTTACTTAAGGTTATTACCTTAGGAAAATGTACTATTTAATAGAAACTCAAGAACAGTTAAAAAGATTTTTTAAAGACGAGGGCAGCGAATGTTACCTCCAATTTGTTACCAACAATGATAAAGTACATCCCAAATTACAGAAAGTATGTGCTTATTACATTTACTCTTTTAGCAAAGAAAAAGGTTTTATAATTAATATAGATCACCCTGAAGCTTTTTTTATAGAAAATAGCACCACTTATCTACAGCATTATACTAATATTTTTGTAAAAGATAAAACCAGGGCATTAACCTATATTCCTAACCTTCCTTATACAGATATACAATCTATACATTATTTGGTTACAAATGAGGCACTACCTCTAACAGAAAAAACTGGTGCTCATACATTTTATGAGCGCGAATACGGCGCAAATAACGTTAATAAAATAATTCCATTATCTAAGCACTACGAGGCATTGGAGAAAGAATTTAATGCGATTAAATCGCATATATTTAATTATCAACCTAATGACGCCAGTAAATGGTATAATGATATTTTTATACCTACTTTAGCTAAATTAATTGATAGTGGTTTTAAAATTAATGATAATTTTAATAAATTTTTTGATATAAATGAAAAATTCAATGTTTTTGACTCCAAAATTTATGGATGGTATAACTATTGTACTACAACAGGACGCCCTACAAACAACTTTAATAGCATTAATTTCTCAGCTTTAAAACATGATAATGGGGAAAGGGATAGTTTTGAAGCCAGTAATGATGTTTTAATTGAAATGGATTTTGAGGGATACCACCCTCGAATCATTGCCCATCTTATTGGATACGAAATAGATAAAAATGAATCTATTCATACCCAGTTAGCAAAAATATATTTTGAAACTAAAGAGGTAGACGATGAGATGTATAAAAAGAGTAAGGAATTAACCTTTAGACAAATGTATGGAGGTATAGATAAAGAATATTACAAATATGAGTTCTTTGCTAAAACAAAAAATTTCATTGACATTTTGTGGCAAGAATTTAATACTAAAGGGTACGTTGAAACATTAATAGCAAAACGTAGACTATTAAAATGCAACTATACTAATATTACCCCACAAAAATTATTTAACTATTATATTCAGGCTTTTGAAACTGAATATAATTTTTCTTTATTATATAATATATTTAAACTTTTAGAAAACAAAAAAAGTAAAATTATACTTTATGTATACGATTCTATATTAATAGATTTTTCTCTTGAAGATGGGAAAGAATTGTATCAATCTATTAAGAAGCTAATTTCAACGGAATTTCCTATAAAGGTCAAACAAGGCATTATATATTCATCTTTAAAAACTGTGTAATATTTATTGCCACACTTATGCAATAAACATCAACACAATATGGATAATAAACTTTACTGCACTTTTCTTCAAGACGAAAGTGTTGATGAAGTAGTAGATAGAATTTTAGAGGAGCACGATATTCTTTTTAATAAAATATTTGTTTTAATATCAAAAGATGAAAATAAAACAATGTTGACTTACAATATTGATGGACCTATATATAATTTACAACTTCCTAATACTATTTTAGTTCATAGAAAAAAACAAACTAATACTTTATATACTATTAATGCTCTAAATGAAGTTATAAAGTACTTAAATGGTGGTATATTAGATACAACTTATCAAGTAGATTGGACTCGTTTTAGAAATTGTTTACTTTTAACTCGCCCTGATGGATTTAAAAAAATTAATACTCGTCTTAAGAAAATTATTGAAATAGGATAAAAAGTTTTTTTGATAAAATTTGGATTCTTAGACCTAAGGTATTATATTTACCAAAAATTAAAAGGTCATGAATCTAGATGAAATTCGAAAGCGTATGGACCGCTTGCAAAACAAGTCCAACAAGTCAAACAATTCAAACAGCGATTACAAGAAAATGTTCTGGAAACCTATTCCAGGAGAAAAATCTGTAGTCCGAATCGTTCCTTACAAACACAATAAGGATATTCCATTTACGGAATTGTACTTCTATTACAAAATTGGAAAGCCAATTATGATTTCGCTTTCTAACTTTGATGAAACTGACCCCATTTTAGAATTTGCTACTCAACTGAAAAAAACAGGTGACCCTGAAAATAAGGAGTTGGCTAAAAAATTATACCCTAAAATGAGAGTCTTTGCTCCTGTAATTGTTCGTGGTGAGGAAGATAAAGGCGTTCGTTTTTGGGAATTTGGTAAATTGGTATACCAAGAACTTTTGGGGGTAATGATGGATGAGGATTATGGGGATATTACCGACATTACTAATGGTAGAGACATTACTGTTGAAGTAATCCCCGCAAAAGAAACAGGTAAATTATACGATACTACTACTGTTCGTGTAAAACCTGTCCAATCTCCTATTCACAGCGATGCTGAAATGGTTAAGTCAATTTTGGAAAACCAAGTAGACATTAAAAATGATGTTTACACTAAGTATTCATTTGATGAGATGAAGGAAGCACTCCAAAAGTACCTCCAACCAGATGAAGAAGGTGAAACCATTGAAGCAACTGCACCTGTAAAAGAAAAGGTTGACCTTGATTCTAAATTAGACGATTTGTTCGGTTAATATGGCTAAGAAAGCAAACACCAAACTCCCTGATGGAGGTAGCCTTACTGACGAACTAGCTGAATCCCTAAATAAAAAATTCAGTAAAGAGTACAGTCAAGTTGCTTACTTCTTGAATGGCGGAGATGAATCCCCCACGGATGTGACCTCGTGGGTATCCACAGGGTGTACCCCCCTAGATTTGGCTATTTCAAATAGACCAAACGGGGGGTTGCCCGTTGGGAAGATTGTTGAAATTACTGGTTTGGAACAAAGTGGTAAATCACTACTTGCTGCTCACGTAATTGCTTCTACCCAAAAACAAGATGGTATCGCCGTTTATATTGATACTGAAGCTGCACTTGATGCACAGTTTTTGACTGCAATTGGAGTCGATGTAGATAAAATGCTTTATATCCCTCTTGACACTGTTGAGGATGCATTCGAAGCAATGGAAGACATCATTGTTAAGATTCGCGAAAAGCAAAAAGACAAATTGGTAACTATTGTATTCGATAGCGTTGCTGCTGCAACCACTAAAATTGAATCAGCAGCCGATTATGAAAAAGATGGTTATGCAACTGCAAAAGCAATCATTATGTCTAAATCGATGCGTAAAATCACTAATCTAATTGGTAAACAAAAGATTTTGTGTGTTTTTACAAACCAGCTTCGACAAAAGTTGAATGCTATGCCCTTTGGTGACCAATACACTACATCTGGAGGTAAAGCACTCCAATTTCACTCTTCAGTTCGTTTACGACTTAAAGGAGTAGGTAAAATTAAAGAGAAAGTTAACGGAATTGAAATGGTAGTAGGTCAAGAAGTTGAATGTGAAGTAGTAAAGAATCGTTTGGGTCCACCTAACCGTAAAGTTCGCTATAATGTATTTTATGATTCGGGAATTGATGATGCTTATGGTACGTTAAAACTCCTAAAAGAATACAAAATTGTAAAACAGGGAGGAGCTTATTATAGCTACACAACCGCAGGTGGAGATGAACTTTCATTTTTAGCTAGGGAATTTAAAGACTTACTTGAAAGTCACCCAACAGCTAGGGAAGAACTTTATGAAAAGCTTTGTGACAAATATATTATGAAATACCGTCACGAAAAAGAAGAAAATATTGATCGTGACCCTGAAGATACAATTGTAGAAGAAGGAGAAAATGAATAAATTTGACAATATTTTAAATAATATTGCACCTGAAGAGAAGCACCCAAATGACAGGGTGCTTCTCATTGACGGACTCAATATTTTCTTGAGAGCTTTTGCCGTAAATGGTGCACTGAATGAAAAAGGTGTCCCTGTAGGGGGTATAATGGGTTTTATGAAATCAATGGCTCTTGCTATACGTGAAATTAACCCTACAAGAGTAATTGTAGTATATGACGGAGCTGGGGGATCTCTTAGGAGAAGAAAAATTAACCCCAACTACAAATCCCAACGTGTCCCTAAACGCATAACTAAATTTGATAATTTTAATTCGCTTGAAGATGAAAAACAAGCAATGAAAATCCAATTTAGACGCTTAATTAGTTACCTTGAATTGCTCCCTATAGATGTTTACAGTGTAGACAATATAGAAGCAGACGATGTTATTGCTTATATTGCTCAAAATGTACTTGAAAATGAAGTAATCATTATGTCTGCTGACCAAGACTTTCTCCAATTAGTAAATGATAGAATTGTAGTTTGGTCTCCCAATAAAAAGAAATATTACACTGAAGAACTCATATACAATGAGTATGGGGTCCCTGCTCATAACTTCTTAATGTATAAGTGTTTATTAGGAGATACATCAGATAATCTTATGGGGATAAAAGGACTTGGGCCTAAAAAGATTGCAAAAGTAATACCTGAGATTGTTGGAAAAGAGATTGATCTTAATTATCTTATAGAATATGCCTCAAAACAAGATACTTTAATGCACAAGCGAATTGTAGAAAACCAAAGTAACTTAGAGGTAAATGAGAAAATGATGTCTCTAAAAGACCCAATTATGTCAGGACAAATCAAGATGCACATTCAAGATTTAGCTACTCGTCCTACCAATATTCTTCATAGAAATGACTTTATTATGTTATACAATGAAGACCATATGGGGGAAAATTTACAAAATCCTGACGTTTGGCTGAGAGAACATTTTCTCAAATTGAATAATCTTGCAAAATTAACACATGAGTAAATTAGAACAGTATGGACACAATTTCCAAATCAAGACGCTTTCAGCACTCGTCAAAGATAGGGAATTTCTCCAACAAGTAGCAGATATAGTTTCACCAGAGTTTTTTGATAATGAAGCAAACAAGTGGATAATCAGTAAAACCCTTGAATATTTCAACACATACAGGACTACTCCTACAATGGAAGTATTCAAAGTTGAAGTAGATAAGGTAAAAAACGAAATCCAACAAATTGCTATTAAAGAACAATTAAAAGAAACGTTTCGTTCTACAAAATCCCCTGATCTTGAATTTGTAAAGCAAACTTTTCTTGACTTTTGTCGCAACCAAACACTGAAATCTGCACTCCTTTCATCTGTTGATTTACTTGAGATAGGAAATTATGAGGATATTCGTAGACTCATTGATAATGCCCTAAAAGCAGGCGTAGAAAAAGATATTGGACACGAATATTTAGACCAACTTGAAGAAAGATATAGAGAAGAAGCCAGAAATGCTATTGAAACTCCTTGGGTTGAAATCAACAAACTTACAGGAGGGGGCATTGGTCAAGGCGATTTAGGGATGGTTGTAGGCAATGCTGGTGGGGGTAAGTCATGGGCCCTTGTTGCTATAGGGGGACACGCTGTCAAGTTGGGATACACAGTTTTACATTATACCCTTGAACTTTCAGATGTTTATATGGGGCTTAGATATGATGCTTATTTTTCTCAAATACCTGTAGGAGATATTAAAGTTCACAAACATGAAGTTAAAAATAAACTTGAAAACCTAAGAGGTAAGTTATATATTAAACAATACCCTGCGGGTAAAGCTAATGTAAATACGTTATTAGCGCACGTAGATAAATGTCGCGGCCAGGGTATTGAACCAGATTTAATCATCATTGATTACGCGGATCTTATGCATACTAGAAACGGAAAAGAAAAAAGAGATAAACTAGATGATAT
>Ga0099846_1000182_pt1 | contig 26096 bp, 36 predicted proteins | sample CB_VirMetaG_FD_78180 | JGI IMG/M metagenome (GOLD analysis project Ga0099846, IMG submission 78180) | Freshwater to marine saline gradient viral communities from Chesapeake Bay - CB_1504_1 Viral MetaG | ecosystem: Environmental > Aquatic > Marine > Coastal | place: USA: Chesapeake Bay... | reverse complement strand
GTGAATCTTGAATTTCATCAGCTATTATTAAACCAAAAGTTTTATCTTTCCATTTATAAACTGTTTGATAACAATAAAATTTTAAATTATAATCTTTAAAGACATCTCTTTTAAAAAATTTATTATATTTTTTAATATCTTCTATTAAATCTAATTCTCTACTTGTTGTTTCAGCTAAAAATAAATGAACAACGTCATCCTTTGGCATAGTATATAGAGCGTGTAAACTAATAAAGGTTTTGCCAAGACCTGTGATTATCTCACAAGTCCCGACTTTACCATTTTTAATCCACTCCCCTAAAGCTTCTTGTTGTATTTTATCTTTTAGAAGGTTATTCACTTTCTAATATTTTAATTATAATTTTTATTTCTGTAAGTTCATCACTTCCTAGTCTGTCACTCCAGTTTAATAAACTGTTTAATCTATTAATAGCTTCATCCATATTCTATCCACATTTAGAATCTCCACAGTCAAGACATTTAGAACATCCTTCCTCGAAAATTACATTACTACTACCACAATTCTTACATGTTACAGTTGATTTAGCACCTTCTTTAATATATTTCTTTAAAACTCTTGTAATTACTTTCGCAAAAGTAAACATATCTCCATTTGTTTTAGAGAGTTGTTCTACAATAAATTTTATATCAGTTCCGTGTCTTAATGATGTTGATATTAATCTAGTTACTACTTCTTGTTCATCATTCATGCCTGAAGTGATGTCTTCGGAATATACTTCCCCAAGATTAATTAAATCATACTTACCTTTACCTTGTTTACATAACTCCATAGAAGTTTTATTAGTAAAATAAGGTATTGCAAAGACTTCATATGGTTTTTTATCAACTAGTCCAACAATTACATTCCATTTACTACCTTGATTATTAATAGTAAATATATCTACAGGTAAACATTTTGGTCTTTTAGATGCATCTTTATATTCAAATTGCTGTTCTTTTTTAGAACTATCCTCATTTGAAATTAAAACACCACTTCTTGACCCGTCTCTATAGACTGTAATTCCTTTAATATCTTGTTTCCAAGCATTCATATAGATATCAGAAACTTCTTTTTCAGTTACTGTACTAGGTAAATTAATTGTACTTGAAATACTATGACTAATATATTTTTGAATTAAACTTTGTACTTGTACTCGTTTATCCCAATTTATATCATTTGCAGTACTACCATACCAAGGTGAATCTTTAAATAAAATATTTAATTCTTCTGCAGATGCATTATCAATTCTTTCATCATTAACTTTATGTGTTATTTTTAACCATTCTTTAAATTTAGGATGTAATACTGAAAACTCTTGCCAAGAATCTCCATTTTCATCAACAAAGTCAACTTTGACAACTTCTGAAGGATTAATTTTCTTACGCCTTGTATAGAAGGGTTGAAACAATGGTTCAATACCTGATGTAGTTTGTGTTAGTAAACTAACAGTACCTGTTGGTGCTACAGTAGAGAATGAAACATTACGCCTTCCATATTTATACATTCTTTTAAATTGAGGAAAAAATTCCTTAATTATAAAAGTATAATAATTATTTGCACCTTGGTCTTCATAAGAACTTTCTTCATTAGGAAATTCAAGTTTATTATTCCATCCTTCAAATGTACCTCTAAGTATAGCTAAATCAATAGTACAATCTAATTCTGATTTCATTTTAACCCTCATTATATGCTCTATAATATCTAATGCTTCCTTAGAGTCATATTTTAAATTTAAAGCTGCTAAAGTATCTCCTAAAGCTGTAAAACCTAATCCTGTTCTTCTACTTGATATTGCAGTTTGTCTAATTTTTAACCAAAGAATTAATTCTCTAGCTTTAATTTCATTATCTTCTGGATCATTTTTAATTTTCTCAATAATTCTATCTATATGTTGTATCTCTAAATCAATTAAGTTATCACTTAATCTCATAGCTTGATAATTCTTTTGATAGAATTTTTCAGAATCAAATATAGCTTTATCAGTAAAAGGATGTTTTACAAAACTAAATAGATTCACTGCAATGAGTCTACAAGCATCATAAGCTTGCATACCTATTTCACTACAAGGATTGGTAGTTATAGCCTTATATTGAGGATAAACACCATCAGGAGAGTTCTCTATCATACTATCCCAGTACATTAAACCTGGTTCAGCTACACTATGTGCAGATTTGATAATTTCATTCCAATATTCTTTAGCTTTAATTTTTCTTACAAAACTAGCTTTATCTTGCATTACTTCTTCTATAGATAAATTACAAGGAAACCTAAGAATATAATCTTCATTATTTTCTACAGCTTTCATAAATTCATCATTAAGTTTAACTGAAATATTAGCACCTGTTACTTGTGTTAAATCTCTTTTAATCTTAATAAAATCTAAAATGTCTGGATGATTAATATCCATAGATATCATCAAAGCACCTCGTCTACCATTTTGTGCTACTTCTCTTGTTGTATTAGAGAATCTATGCATAAATGAGACAGCACCTGTTGATGATTTTGAAGCATTTGATGTTGCTACACCAGATGGTCTTAAAGTTGATAAATCAATACCTACTCCACATCTACGTTTAAATAGTTGAGCCATTTCCTCATCTTTCTGGTATATACCACCATATGAGTCTTTTGGTTGCCCTATAACTACACAATTTGATAAACTTCCAATAGATTCAGATCCTAATTGAGACATAATTGAACCTTGTGGGACTACATACTTGAAATCTTTGAATAATTTATATATTTTATTTTCTAAGTAATCTAATAATTTCTCATCGGGTAATTCCTCATCATTTAATAATAGGTTATCTTCACCATAACTTGACAATTTACTGACTTCTTTTTGAAATTCTTTATTATCTAAAATACTAAATTTCTCTCTTTCTTCAATTATATAATCGTATTCTATTTTAGCAAATTCTTTTGCCATTCGATGATGCATATCATCAGGTGTTTCTTCACTTTTTTGTTGGTATTTACCTTGCCACACATTTGCAGCAAGGTTATCACCATTAAAATAATTTAATAATTTTTTATTCATTCTATCATTTTTGTTTTTAAAACAATTCCTACTCTTATTCTTTTAATAAATATTATAATTTATTTTATTGTTTCTGATAATTTAAATGTTTCATTTTCTTTCAATATAATATCAGCTAATTCAGCTTCATCTGAAAGAATTACATTTAAATCTTTTTCTATTTTTTCTTTAAGTCTTTTATCTTTAAATAATATTTGTTTAGTCTTTAATAAAAAATCTACAGCGTTTAGATTTCCCTGATATACTTTTGTAAAGAACTCTAAAATTAATTTTTTAGCATCAGTACCAAATTGTGAATATTTTCCTAATATAAAATTATTATATTCTTTCATATATTCTTCAGGAAATTTAAATATATATAATACTTGATTATCTATATCTATTAAGTCAACAAAATATTGACTTTTTGTTATTTTATTTTCGTAAGCTGTAAAATTTGGATCTTTAAAAGAAAAATCATGTTCAATAAATATACAATTTTGATACTTATCTAAGTCATCATAAATATATACATTATCTATATGATTAAAAAATCTAATGTCCATTCCTATTAAGTCATACAATAAAGGTAGTAAATATGTTTTAGATTTATTATATCTAAGTTTACTCATATTTTTATTCTACATTTATAAATTGATCTTCTAAAAATATATTACCTTTATTCGTAAATATATCTTTTGTCATTTCAAATACTTTATTATCCCAATGCCATTTAATTTCATCAAGTAATACATCTAAACCTTTATAAGTATACCCACCTGCTGTTTTGAAGCCAAATTGAGCACCTTTAAACCATTTATCTGTTACTGTATATACTAATGGCATCTTTTGTTTTCTTCCTATGTATAAAAACTGAAAAGGTAGTAGTTTATAATCTACTAATTTTAATTCTTTACATATAACATCGAAACTATTTTGATATATTAAACTTTGAAAATAATATCTATATTTAATAAAACTATTCATAAAATTTTCAGCATTATCTTGTCCTGTTTTAAGATCTATAAGCTGTACTGTTTTATTAGTATGGTTTATTACTACTATATCTATTATTCCTCTTAGTTTAATATTATTATAAAAATATTCAAACTTATATTGATTTATTCTTTCAATATTATTATTATTTTCAAAAATATATTTTGAGAAACTATGAGTTTCTAATACAGAAGCTAATTCTTTACCTAAATCAAGTTCACTTGTTGTAACTAAGTTTTTAACTCTTGATTTATATTGTGCTTCTAAATATTCCCAAAATTCTGGTATATCAAAATATGTTAATAATGTTTCTAATTTACTTCTTTTCCAGAATTCATTAGCTTCTATAATAATTAATACTTCATCTTTAGTTGGTGGGGCGTTGTAATTTTTTAGAATTATATCTACTAATTTACCTAACGTTGCAGTAGGTTTTTCTCCTTCATAGATAAAATATTTATCTTCAAAATTTTCTTTATCAAATAACCAATCATCTGTTATTGATCCTATTTTTACACCTTCTCCACCTACTTCTGTTCGCGTATTTAGAGCTCTAGGTCCATTCCTATCATAATCTGATATTCTACTATAGCTTAACGCAATATCTAATATTTCATTCGAGCCAAAAAGCTCTTTCAAATCTTCATCATCCATAAATAATCTACATTGTTTTTTCTAAATAAGCATCAATTACAATATCTTCTAATTCATTACACAATGTGATTTGTTGATTCAATTCATTATTACAATTATCCATTTCTGAGATAGCTGATAATAAATCTACTTTTTCATCTATAAATAATCTCAAATCAACTAATAAATTACCATCTAAATAATATAGTATTTTATTGAATTCTTCTTCATTAAATATAAGTCTAGATAAATTTAATATTTGATTTCTTATTTGTTTATTCATTTTTATTTATTTTATTGTTTTCATTAATTTTTTCTCTAATAAATCTCTATGCTTTACTAATAAACCTGATAATAGTTTATGTCCTTCATTAGCCCAACCAAATGCTGTAAAAAATAAAGAACCTAAATTAATTTTATTAATAGATTCAACTATTTTTTCATCAAGTAAATCTTTATGCTTTTGTATATATACTTGGTGTTCTTCTTTAACTAATTGTCTAGCTATTTTAGTACAAATAGCAGATTCATTAACTCCTAGTAATCTCTTAGAGTGGTCTTTAACTGCTTCTACACAAGCTTGTTTAATTTCATCTTCACTTAGATATTCTTCTATATTTATGTTAAAACTCATTTTTAAAATATTTTAATATCATTTTATAATTTAGGTATAAAAATATTAGGATATGTTAATTATTTTTCGTATATTTGTAATATGAAAAATATAAAACTATTCCAAAAATTTTATGACCTAGGCTATAATGATAAATCAATAGCCTTAGAAACTAATTCTAAACCATATACCGTTGGTAAATGGAGAAGAATGAATAACTTAAATGTTAATAAACTAATTGATAGATATCATATTCAAATAAAGGATATGGTATCTAATAATATGTCTAATAAACAAATTTCTAATCTTCTTCCAATAAGTAATGTACATATTTGTACAATCAGGAGGGAATTAGGAATACCTAGCTCTCCTTATAAAAGAATAGAATATAATACATCTGAACAAAAATTAAAATCCAGAATAATAATAAGAAGTAGAAGTCGAGCAAAACAAAGAAATATTAATTTCTCTTTAACCATTGAAGATTTTACATTACCCATTTATTGTCCTATTCTTAATATTAAGTTAGATTATTTCTCAATTGGAACTACTAAAAATACAGCATCACTAGACAGAATAGATAACTCCAAAGGTTATATATCTGGAAATGTAATGATTATATCTTATCTAGCTAATTCTATGAAAAATTCTGCATCAAAAGAAGAATTAATAATGTTTACTAAAAATATATTAAAGTTTATTTAGAACACCTTTAGCCACACACCAGGATTTTCTTTATCAACAGAGTACCATTGTTTTGTTCTTAAATTTTGTAAAGTAGGTAATTCTCCAGTTATAGACATTGGTATTGGAAATACAAATTGTACATTATCATCTTCTATTAAATCATGTGCAGTTAATAAATCTTGTATTATTTCTACACTATTACTAAAATCAAATAAAGCTTTTGTTTTTCTAACTTGATGATAACCTATAAATATTGGGTTTTCTTTTCCTACTTTCATTTGTTCAAATTGTTCTCTAATAAGTTCAATCTGATTAGGACGTGATTTATCAACATATCCTTTTACTATTTTATGTTTAGAACTAAAAGATTGGATACCAATACTCCTAAGATATTTATTTACCGTAGGAGAACTGAATATCCCTCTATTAGTTTTAACTTTACTATTTTTTAGACTAGGTACTGAACCTGGTATCCATATCATTATTTTTTCATTTTACCATTCTATACATTTATTTTCTCCCATATGTTTTGATATCAAGTCATTTATTTCATTAAAATGATCACATCGCCACTCTCTTTTTTCTGCTATAGCAGTAGATGGGTGTTCACATTCTAATATAAAACAAGTTTTTGTATCTATATATTTTTTAAAATATTGTGCTTCTTCTCCCCATAAACAAAATATTGTTCCTGGTTTTTCTTTAGAAATTATTTTTACAGTTTGTCTTATAAAATCTTTCCAATAATTTAAATGAGATTCTTCACTTCCTTCTTCAACAGTTAATGCTGAATTTAATAATAAAACACCTTGATATGACCAATACTCTAAAGTACAATCAATTGGTATTTTACAACCATCATAAACTGTTTTGATGATTGTATTCATAATTTTTAATAATTCTGCAGTGAATAATTTACCATACTTATCATGATTTCCAAATGCAAGTCCTGTATTTTCATCATTATTATAAGGTTCTTTACCTATTATAACAACTTTAGTTTCATCAACTGTACAGTCAATAAAAGGTTTAAAAATATGTTTTTGCTTTGGTTGAATAGATTTGATTTGATAACTTTCATTTAAAAAATAAAGTAAATTTTTCATATAAGTAGAATCAAGCAAAGGTTTTAATACCTTTGCCCAATCTTTTCCTACTATAGCATCATGATCTAAAACTAGTTTATCTAATTTTTTATTTTTGACTACCATATATATTATTTTTAATTAAAATCCTTCATTTTCATCATCATCATCGTCATCATGAAAAATAGGTTCTTCTATTTCAAGATTATCTATTTGTTGTCTAAGGAGCTCATTAACTGGATCTAATCCATTAAGATATTGTTCTAAACCTCCTCGTCCAGCTTGTACGTGTCTATATGCTGGTCTAGGAACATCCCATATATTAATACGTCCTAAATCTTCATTTATAATTTTAAGTTGTGGATTTTTAATTATAATCATATTTGTATCCCAAATACCTTTTCTAACTACAAATTCATCTTCATTAGCTTTAATATTACCTCTTTTAGCATTATTAAACATAAAATCTCGACGATCATTTATGTAACCATATACACTATTTAGAAGTCTTGCATATTTATTATCACCTCTTGTATCTTTTGGTATACTACCATATAATAAATCAGTTAAATTTAGTGTACTAACAGATTTAAAATCTGTCAATATTTTATCTGTATTATCTTTAACATAATTAATTAAAGATGTACAAATTACTAAATAATTCATAATTTTATTAATATCGTAAGTAGGCGTATGCAATCTAAATTCTATTGTTTGTTTGTTTCCAAATAATAGAGGAATCATATTAACCCAATGATATCTTGTTCTAATATTCCATTTACTATCACCATTTGGATCAGATGGATGGCTATGAACATTTTTTAGATCATTATCAACATTAGCATAATCTTGTCCCATTGATAAATAATTATACAATATACCAAAATTCTTTTTGATATTTGATTTATTAATTACTGGGTCCATTAAATAAATAGTTTCATTCAATGAAAAAGGTTTAGTATAATGTTTTCTTTTAACACCATAATTATATTTCTTATAAACTGGAAATAATTCATACATTGGTTGTTCCATTAATACTAATATTTTATATAATGCTAAGAAAAACTCTTCTGTTCTTGGAATATTACCAATATGAAGATGTAAAGAACAATCATCATTATAAGTAGTTCTTCTTGACAGTTCTTTTACACTATCTATAACAGTTTGCATACCTTTTTTACCTGATAATGGAATAGTTACATACTCTAATCCTGGAATACTACCATCTTTTAGAGGAATTAATCCTAATCTATCACAGATTCTTGTTGGTACAAAACCATTAATAGTTTCAAATTCTAATCCAAAACTTAAATCTTTAACTACATCACCATAGTCTTCAATTTGTTGACTATATTTTGGATTATATAATTTATCATATATAAGACTTCTATCTTTAGTTAAATTACGTGAATCATATTGTAATGTATTTTTTAAACCTTGTGGTACATTTCCAATATTAATGAATCTCATACTTGGTAAAGACTGTCTATGATGAAATACTCCTGATTTCAAATCTTCAATAAAATTAGTATTTAATAATATATCATCATTAATACAATTCCATTCTGACCCTTTATGATTAATTCTAGTAAAATTAGCATTAATGTTTGAAAAGAATCCAATTACTGGAGTATTTTTATCTTCAAAAGAAACAACTCCTTCTGATAAATTATTATTATTTTTAATAACATATTGTCCTAAATAATGATCAAAAACAATATATCCTGTATCAAATTTATAAAATTTATCATTAATAAGATAACAGTGACCTGAATTCTCTATAGATAAATCTCCTATTCTATAAAAGATTCCTTTTATATTTCTACATTTAACACGTAGTTCTTCGCTACCATCAACGGTAATAACTTTATTTTCGTCCATATTTATCTTATTTATTCTTTTAAATCGTAAGCCATTAATTTTGTTGATTTACATAAAAACTTTTCCAAAATTAGTAAAGCATCTTTTGCTTTAGGATTATCTTTATATTTTTCTAATCTTTTAATATACATTGGAAATTTCATTAAATTATCTTTAAAGATATCATTAAAATCTTTTTCCAATAAATCATCATCTAGATTAAGAGTGATAATTTTAGTATCCTCTTCATCTTCTATTGAAAATTCTGTTTCTATAACTTTATTTTCATGAGCTATTATAGCATCTGCTACTTCTTGTAAACTTTTTGTATTTTTAGTAACTGCTGTAATTTTAATACATCTACCATCTTCAAAAGAATATATTTTTTCAGAACCTAATGGACATACTATATCTGTAACTGGTTTATCTAATTTTAATACAATATTACCAGCATTACTACCTTTATCTTCAGAAATTTCAATAATAGGATGAGCTGCACATTGAGATAAGGATCTCCAATCAAAAGGTGCTTCAAATTCTTTATCCATTTGTAAACAAGCAATATAATCAGAAGCTGTTTGCAATCTTACTCCCTTATAAAAATAATATACACTTGGAAATTTAATTTCATGTTTAGCATTACTTTTAAAAGGAACCGTTGATTTTGCAATATTTTCTGGAGATAAAAGATTTGCATGATTAACAAAATCTTTTCCAAAAAACATTTTATTAACAAGTCCATAAAATGTATCATCACTTTCTTTCAAACCGTGTCCTAAGAAATAAAATCCAAATTGAGGTACAAAAGTAAAACATCCAGTAATTAAATGTCCATTTCTCCAATATCTTAATTTATTAAAATATACATTACTTTCAAAATTACTAGATTTTGTAAAATATACTTCTTTATTTAGATTTATTGCATTAATTTTATCAAATACAAATTCTTTTTGTTCTGGTAATTTTGCACGATTTATTGGAAGGTTATTTTTATAACCACGATAATCTTCCCAATCATCATCATCTAAATATTCATTATATTCTGGTTTTTTCCATGGAGTATAACTAGAATAAGTTTGATAATTATCTTTTCTATCTATTTTATATTTAATAACTGTTGTAATATCACCATCTGTAATCTTATATACTTTATTAGTTTCAAATTCAAATACAGTTTTTTTAGTTCCACCTATAGCATATAAACTATTTTCCATAGATGATATAAATAAACTATTTTTGTTTTCTTTATAATAAAATAAAGGTCGTTCATCAGATGTTGCTTCTAATGTATTAATTTTTCTAGATTCTCCTCTAAAACAATAAATAACATTTGGTTGTTGTAAATTAGTAAATACAACTGCAGCAGCACCATTATATTGAGATAATACATTAAAATTTTTACTTTTAAAGATACATTCTAATAATACTTCACTATCTATTTTATTTCTAGTTTTTGTAATATTATTTTCAATAACAGTAGCTATATTAGATACATTATTTAATTTAGCAAGTTCTAAATGGTTTAATAAAGTTCCATTATGAACTCCAACAAATTCATAATGTTTATTTAATTCACCATATCCAAATGGATGAGCATTATCAAGAGTATGTTCACCAAAAGTACTTAATCTTGTATGACCAATAACTACTGGAATTTTAGTAGGAGCATCATAATTTGTATTAGATAAGAAATCTTTATACACTTTATTTTTATCAATTCCTATAACAATGTCACCATCTTTAGAAATTCCACAAGAATGTGTTCCCCTTGATTCATTAAATATTCCTAAAATATCTAATTTATTTTTATTAAATTGTTTAGGATCTTTTCCTGCCCAAGCAAATATACCACAATTTAATGTGGTATATTGTACTTTAAACACTATTATCCTAAACATATGAATTATTAGTATACTTAGTATTATATTGATCATTTTATTTTAGTTTTTTGTAATTAATTTTTTTTCTTGTTTTATTACTTCAAATTTAGAAAGTAATTCTTGAGCCATTTGTTTGTTATTAGAATTAATAGTAGTTCTAATAACATCTGCATAGTTTTTAATTAATTCATCAATAATTCCAGAATTAACTAATTCAATAGCTTCAATTGTTTTATTAAATGCCCAAGCCATTGATACATCATCTTTTACCCAAAAATTAGATAAAGTTCTATATTCAACACCATAATCTTTAAATCTGAAACAACCTGCTTTACCATACATTTCTTTTCTTCTATCATCTTTATCTAATAATAAAGATCCTAAACCAAGAACTGCATCCATAGCATAAATGATTTTTTCACTAACTTCTTGTGATGGATTTTCATATCCAATATGAATATGACCACCACAAGTTCTTAATTGACCACCTGCTTTTGGTGGTTCATTCATAGCTCTTAAATATACATTATAATCTGGCTCACAACCAAATAATTTAGCTTGTGCAGTTTGTAGATATTTTTTATCTATAACTGCTGAAGCACTATTATTCAATTTACAACCTTGTAATTCTACTAAGGCGTTTAAATAATCTTTAACAAAATTAATGTTGGCTATAAAATCCTCTGCTGATTCAGATGCAGGAATATTAAATTCTACCAAAACATTATCTTCTTGTATTGCATGTCCTTCATCACTAATTGGGATAGGTTCATTTTTAGTTCCACCGATATAACCTTCTGCTGATATAATTTCTCCATCTTTTTCTAAGAATAATTCTGGATCAGCTCCTATAAGAATATTTTTTACCATGTCTATTTATTTTTATTTTGTTAAATATTGTTCTATTAATTTTAAAATATACTTTTTTGTACTATTTGGGCAATTAGAAGCTTCAGGATGACCTTGAATAGCTAATGCTCTTTTATTTTTGTAATATATAATTTCTGGTTCTAAAAACATTTCAGGAATTTCCATTTCTTGATTAGCACCATTTAAATATGTATCACTTTTAAAAGTATCTGCCCATGCTATTACTTCATAACTTGTATAAGGTAATATATAAGGAAACATCATTTGATGATGAGTAGATGTAATTTCAAAAGTTTGTCTATTAGAGGTTTCAATTAAATGATTTCCATTAGCATGACCATTAACATGTTGAACAAGTTTACCACCTGCTAAAACAGTTAAAAATTGTGAACCTCTACAAATACCTAATTTAGGTAAATGATTATACATACGTGCTATATCAAATTCTTCTTTGTCCCTAGTATTGTTAGAAAATGTTTTACTACCTGCATCTTCATTATAATATGCAGGTGTTACATCTTCTCCACCTGTAAATACTAATAGAGATACATTTTCACCAGTTTTTAATAAAGTTTTAAAAGGGACAGCTTCTATTTCAAATATTTCTTCTAAAAAAGATTTATATGCACTAGAAAAACCACGATCCACTCCTATTTTTAATTTTCTTTTATTCTCCATTATATTTTTGTGTTAATAATTTTGTTAATTCTGTTTTATATTTACCTAATGTTACATCTCCAAATGATGGAGCTGAATTAATTTCTACAATGATAAAATCAGGATCTTTTCTAATTTCATCATTTTTATCTCTAGAAGACTGTATTCTTAAATCTACAGCACCAAAATCTAAACCAACAGATTGTAATGCTTTTACTGATTCTTCAATTACTTTATCCCAATTTATAGGTTTATCAAAAGTTTCATTTTCTTCTAATATCCATACACAATGTTCATCATTTCTGAACCATCTGTCTTCTTGAGGCGTATCTTCTTTAATCATTTTTCTACAAGTATAGAAACAACCATTTTTACTGATATGTAATCTATATTCTCTTGCATAATTATAATATTTTTCAAAAAGATAATTATCTAAGTTTTTACCTACTAACCAAGCTTCTAAAGATTCTTTGTTATCGTGTTTTTTATTACCTTGATTTCTACTACCAAAATAAGATTTAGATATAATAGGAAAAGGTAATTGAGACATTTCTACACCTTCTTCATTTGGTAAATTAAAAATACCTTCATCAGTATTATATAACCACCAATCTGCAGTTTTAACCATATTATTAGTAAAACATTTTTTCATTAATAATTTACTAGATGAATTTTTAATAGCTTCAACTGTATTAAGTTCTATTCTACCATCATTAAACTCTGTTAAAGAACCAAATCTTACTACAGATTTAAATGGAAATAATGGAAATGTACCTCTTTGTTTTAAAGGTGCATGTGAAGGATGTCTACTTCTAATATTAGGTCTAAAATATTTATACATTTATAAATTCTTTTGTTGTTGTGTATTCAGTCCAATCTCCGTTTTGTACTTGTTTATAATGATCTGTAGAATGAGGAAAAGTATAAATATAAGCTTCTCCAAATGGAGTTTCAATTACTGTTCTTACATAATAACAACTATCTGGTTCATCTACATCAAAACCTTCTAATGTATCTAAACGTGATAATATATCATCAGTAATTCTATAAATTTCCAATACTATAGAAGTATTACCACTTTCTTTGATTGCAGGATAAGCTCCAACATCAAACATACTAAAAATAGGTTCACTTTCGTAATTACCCATATATTTTGCACCATCTAATACTCTATGATTAGATAATGTTTTTCTTAAACTACCATATACTGCTACTAACATATTTTTATATTTTTAAAAAGGACAGTCTAAAGCATCTTCTATCATACTATTTAGTATAAGTTTTGATTCTTTAATTCCTTTATTTTTAACTAAATCACTAAAATCTTTTGATTTGTATTTTTCATCAATTTCTATTTGACGAAAATTAAATTCAGATGATAATTTCTCTCCAAATTGCCTGCCCCAATTAATATCACTATCAAAGTCATTATCATATAATAGAAGAATATTTTCAAATCTATCTATTAATTCATTAACAACATATGGTTTTGGTTTAATTGATTCAGATTGTAAAGCAACAGAAGGTATACCTAATAGACTATCAATTGCCATTACATCTTTTAAAGATTTTGTAATGATTAATAGTTCTCCTTTTTCAGGTAATTGTTCCCATCCTTGCCATATTGAATCATTATGATTATTTAACCATTTATAATCTTTATTAAAAGGTTGATAAATTTTGTAGGTCTCTGTTTTATCTTTATTCTCAGTAAAGGCGTATGCGTATTTATTGGCATAAATTGGTTTCTGATTTATAAAAATATAATCAATTGGATCTACATGATATTTTGATAAGGTTTCTTGATCAATACCAAATTGTAACCAAAAAGCATAATCTTGAGCTGTCCATGCTCTTCTTTTTTTACCTAGATTATGTTGTTGGATATCTTTTAGAATCTCACTCTTATTTTTAAAATTATCTGGATCATAAGTTCCAGAAGATTTTTCTAAATCTTTAACAATAAATTCATCTCTTAAATCAAAATCTATTGCTATTTTACTTAATGCTTCAAAATAATTTAAACCAAATTTTAATTGTACAAGTTTTACAAAATCACCTGCACCTAATCTAAAATCTTTAAAACATATTTCACCACTTTCTCCTATGAAATATCCAAATGATGGAGCTTCTTCAGCTTTTATTGGTGAATGAATAGCTACTTTTAATTCTACTTCTCTACCACTATAAAATCTAAAAACATCTATATCTTGAATGTGTTGTAATAATCCTTCTTTTGTTACTAATTTTTTATTTAAGTTCATAATTTTATAGTATATTAATTAAGGTTTAAAAAAGGGGACATTTCTGCCCCCTATTAATATTATACCCAATCATTATTACCTGATGCTGAATCAGAAGAAGGAGCATCTTGCTCAATTCTTTCTAATAAATCACCTGGCTTAGATCTTAATCTACTAATTGATGTAGAGGCATCTTCAATGAAATCAAAATATCTTAATTCCATATATTTTTTAGCATAACCTGTTGTACCATAGGTAACAAATACATTATACTTTTTAGCACCTGCATTATCATTAATTAGTTTAAAAAGAACATCAAAAGCTTCTTTTGAACTACCTACTTTAGGGAAATCATAGTCTGCACCCATTACTGATTTAGCAATACTTACAACTCTACCTACTTCTCTAACTTCTCTTTTTGCATTATCATCATCAGATTTATTAGGGTCTGCTTTTGGATAATAAAATCCACCATTAAGCTTACCACCATTAGAATCTTCAACAATTAATTTATAACTTGGATAAGTATCAGGATCTTCAGCCTTTTTCTTTTCCACAGAAATCATTACATTATCAACTTTACCACCTTGACCATTATTAAAAATAACAGTTCCTCCAAATTTCTTTTCGTTTAAATCAAACATCTTTTATATTATTGTTTTTTATTATTTATAAATATTTGAGACCAATCTGTTTTAATTTGTCCTGCCTCATCAGACTTTGCAACTACTATTTCTACACCTTTTAAATGTTCACTACGTGCTCCACATAATAAACTTTCAGATGCTTGAAAATTAATAATTGTTTCATTTTCATGTCTATAAAGATAACCTATAGCATCTACTTTTGAACATAAAATACCAGCCATTTTGCCTGTTAGGTCTAAGCCTCGTTCATTCATTTCTTTGCCTTCTCTTTCGATTAGTTTATCTTTAGTATGACCTAAAATAATTAGAGTATCGCATATATTTTCTAGTTCATTTAAAACTGTCTTTAATGCTTCTCTTGTATATCTATATCCTGCACCATTAGGTAGAGTTGTAACATCATCTCCTACCCAATTACGTCCTATTGGAGTATCTCTATACGTTTTATTTGCTAAAGGTAATACAATGTCCTCAAGGGCTGTTACTGTATCTATTGCTATATATTTATATACATAATCTCCTTTTTTAGCATTTGCTTCTTTGATAGTGTCAATTAATTTTTTTAATATAATTATAGGTAGTTTACCTTCAGCTTCTGCTGTTCTAACTACATCATATTTTAAAGCATTAACAAAATCACTACCTTTTTCTAAGTCAATCATTAAACAATTATCTAAACCTGATACCACTGTGGTTTTACCCATTTTTGGTTGACTAAATATGACCATTGTTTTAGGATTAACCCTAATTGCATCTGTTCTTTTTATTGGTAATTCTATCATTTCATCATCATCCGACCTATACCCCCACTATTTAATTATTTATTATTTCTTGTAAAGTAATATTATAATTTATAAAACCTTGATCTAATATATTAATTCTATGTAAACTTTTTTCAAAACTATCATAATTCCAAGTAGCAAACCCTCTAAAATTATCTTTTCTTATATTTGCACAATAACAAAATTGTAAATATAAAGGTCTTGGATATTTAGCAATATTAGATTTACTAGTTGAATAATTTAAAATTTCTATTAATATTTGTTTAAGAGAATATTCTGGAAAATAATATTTACAAACTTTAATAACATCATCTAATGATCTATAATGACCATGTCCACATTGATGACCACCTTTAGAAAAATAAGTTTTTTCTTTACCTTCAATAACTTGATCAATAACTTTTTGAATATCATTATAAGTAGTATTCTCAAGTCTTATTTTTCTACATTTATTATAATATAATTCTAATTTTTCTAAACTGTTTACTTCTTGTTTATTCATTGTTTTAAATTTTTACTTTACCATTTTATAGATATATTGAAATATAATTTATTATCTTTAATTTCAATAAATCTTACATCTTTATTATATTCTTTAGCATATTTAATCTCTGCATTTACTCCAGTTGATTTGCGTAGCATTTCTATACCTTCTTTTGGTATTAATACCCATAATTCATCACACCAATCTATAAATTGATAATCTATATGTTGCCAATAATCCCATGTATGAGGTACTGTATATCCTTCCAATAAAGTTAATGGATGTGAATGAGTAATTGGACTAAATACATTTAATCTTTGGTTTAATATTAATACAGATGCTTTATTAGCTTGTTTATAACTATTTTCACACATTCCTGTATATGATATAGCTAAATAAATCTTTTTTAATTGTTTATATCTCATTCTATTTTTTGTATTAAAAATTGATCCATACGTTCACCTCTATATTCAAATAATAATTTAGAATGTTTTGGTATTATTCCAGGTGTTATTAAAGAATGATCTAAATAATTTGCATAACCTCTGCCAGGAGGTAAAACATTGATTTTAGTCATATCCATTAAAAAATATAATGCATCCTCTATAGTAATATCTTTTTTTCTAATATCTTTAAAAAATTGTTCATGATTAAAAAGAGGTGGTTTATACCAAATCATTCTAATAAAATTTAATAATACTAAATTACTATAATAATGATTATCATTTATTAATTTATATTTTATATAACTTTTTTTATTTATAGTTACAATTTTACATTCTGTTATTTCATTAATAAATTTTAATAATACTTTTGTATTAATTAAAGAATTATGTTTAGTTCTAAAAAAATCAATATAAATATAAGGAATAGATTCTTTATAATGAACCCTTTCACGACTACCCCAATGATCTATTTTAGTATTTGAATAATAATAATAGTCTTTTGGATCTCTTATTCCAGCCCAACAAGCAGTATTACTAATTTGTACTAAATCTTTTTTACCAATATCAATAAAATAATAGCAATGATAATCACTATGTTCTCTCATTTTTATTTAATTATTATTTTTTAAAATTTTTATCTATATATCTATCATCTAAATCTTTTCTAAATAAAGTCATATATGATAGAAACATTGCATTACATAAAATATGTCCCACGTGTGATAATTTACTTTCTTTATCATTATCTTCTCCTTCTAAAAAAGAATTTAAATGACGTTGTAAACTTTCACAAGTTTCTGTATATTTTAACCCTTTTTTCCAATTATGGTCATCATATTTTTCAGCTCCGAACATTAGAACCTGTACTAAAGGTTCTAATGCTTTCCAACTGACTAAAGACCATTTTAATTTGTTATTATTAAATCTATTTCCTAACATAATTATATGTCTTTTCTTATTATTGTTTTAATAAAATTAACAAATTTTGTTAAACTTTTATCATCACTTGGTAGAGGTAATTCAGTAAAATAATTAACTGCTCCATCAAAATATAATGGACAAGTTGTTCCACCACCACCTTCTCTACCACCTAGAATTTCTAAAAATCTAATATTATCTTTAAAGAAAGTAATATCATATCCATAGTATTCTTTTATTTCATGTCTAAAAGGACTAAACAATCCTAATATAACATTAGCATCTCTCTGTGTGAGTTTACAATCACCTAAGCCATCCATTGTAGGTTTTAATCTACCGACTTTCATATTTTCTACAGATTCTTGAGATGATGCTTGTTGTTGTATCACTACAGGAATATAATTATACTTATTTCTAAGTTTTATAAGATAATCAGAAGATAGTTTTACAATTGATTCATGTAAGTTCATTTGTTTTCCACCTTGCATTTCTGTGGAAATTAAACTTATATGGTCAATCATAATCATAACATATTCTTCTGGATCATTTGCTTCATAGTAATCATCGATTTCTATAGTCGACCCATTCATTTCTATGCTTTTTCTATGCTGAGTGCCATTGGCATAAGCATATTCTCTTACAAATTTATATATTCCTGTAGGATTTCTAATATCATCTATAAATAATACTATTTCTTCTATTCTAGCGAAATAATCTTGATATTTTGATATTAGTTGTAAATGTTCTTCACTTAAAATTTTATCAGCTTTAGTACTACGAAGATCTTTTGGTGCAATTCTAACTCCTTCTTTTATATAGAGGATGTTTGAGAATGCAGCCAACATTTTCTCTTCTTTTGACATTTCTAAAGAAAAATAAAATATTTTAAGTTTAATATTTAATTTATTATCTATTACTTGTTGAATAGTATTGAGAAAAAATAACCAATCGGTTATTTGTGTTTTCAATCATTGTTATTATCAAATAAATTAGATTTTAAAATACTATATACTTTATAAAACTTTTTAGCTTCATCATAATAGTTATATCCTTCATTATTTACCATATAATCTATAAAATATTTTAAAGTAAATAAAGAATGTCTAGTATATTTTCTATTTTCAAATACTAATCTTTTAACATTATGACAATAAATTACATTAATTTTTTCTTCTTTTAATAAATCCATTAATATTGATATTAATATATCTTTATTAACTTTATTATTAAATAAATATTTACGAATATAATCTACTGTTACACCAGTATATCCTTTTATAAATATTTTATCTTGTTGACGAGGTAATAAATCGTAACTTTCATTATCATATCTAATGTCTGTATCAAGAATTTTTAAATACTTAGCATTTAAATATGATAAAATAATAAGTTTAGCTGGTTCTATTTGTTTTTTAATATCCTTTTTTTTCATATTTTTAAATTTCTAATTTATTTGATAAGTTAAATCATTTCTGTTTAACTCTATATGTCACCATATAGTTCGGACTATCTCATTTTCCAATATAAATTGGAAACTCTTTTCACATAAAATCTACCTTATATAACATTGATTTACAAATATATGGCTTAATTATATTAATTAAATTTCGAGTTTCATTAGGATTAAATGTTAAAAAATAAGATTGTTTTTGGTCTTTTCTTTTAACTACCCTCAAAATAGGATTAAGTTTCCATTGTTGTTTAAAATATTTTATAATTATATAATGTTCTTTTTTATTAAAAGAATTAGTATGTAATGACATATAACCACTTTTACCTCTTTTTGTTAAAGAACCATCATCCATAAACCATATTGCTAATCCTTTTTCATCTAAATAATTTAACCATTTTCTTTTAATGATTTTATTATTACAAGGATATAAAGTTTTACGCAATTGATTAAATAGATGAGGATTTCTACAATCAAATCTAATAGATTTAAATATTATAGAAACATCATATAATTTTGATATTTCAAATCCTAATGATTTAAGTAAATTCATTTTATATTCTACGTAATCTAATTGTTTTATAGAATGTTGTGTACTTAAATATGAATTTGTTCTTTTTTCTCTAAATTTAGTTATATAACTATCTCCTAATACCATTCCAATTATTATTGATAATTGTTTTTTGGTATATTTTCCCATATATTTCTTTTTCATTGTATATATTTTAATTTTATTTAGTCTCTACACCGTTTTGTAAATATATTTCTAAACTTTTTATAACTTCATAACTTGATTCACCTTTTGGTCCTACATTAGGAGTATTAGGTATATTATTAAGTGTATAAATTGCAGCTTTTATTATATTATCAAGTGACGGCACGGGATTTTCTTTATTACTCATATTATTGTTGTTTTTCAAAAAATGAATTAACATTCCACAATTCTTTACATTCTAAATAATCTTTTGTAGATTTAATTGCAGTTCTTTTAGGTTTCCAACAATGACTATCATGCCAATAACCATCTTGAGGTATTAAACTATAAAAATAGCAATATCTTTCAAGTTTATCTGTATATGGACATTCATCATCTCTTAATGGTTTTAAAAACAAATTTACTACATCAAGATGAGGATTTAAACACCCCATATTTTCAAATAAAAATCTTAATAAACTTAATACTAATAAGTTTTTATGATTTATATCTGATGCTTTAAATTTAAATCCATTTTCTAAAATTTTACTTTCAAGACATAACATATCACTAATATATTGAAGATAGAAATCTCTATATTCCATAGTTATAGCACAATTTATATCATTTAGTATAATTGATGCAAGTTTTGATCTACCTTTATAATCTCTAATATATCCAAAACAAGACTCATGAAATTTACTTCTTGATTTACCATCTTCCTTTATTACGGTATATGATACATCTGCCCATTTTAAATGTTCTCTCATTTTATAGATTTTTAATATACATTTGTAAATCTCCTGTTGTTGGATATCCTTTTCTTCTTTCAAAAACATGTTTAGCTTCAAATCCTAATTTTTTAAGATTTGATTTTAAAATATTTTCTCCAGGAGATGCAATCACAAATACTGCTGTTTGACCATTACCTGTAGTAATACCAACTTCAGTATTTGATTCCTTTTGTTTTTTAAGTTTAGCAAGAGCATATTCAAAATGCTCAAGTGTGGTTGCATCATTTACATCATTTAATTGACATAATGCACAACAGGCTGTGGTTGTTTTTTTCATAAGTATTAAAGGTTTTCCCCGTTAGCTAATTTTAATTAACCCCTATTTCTAGGATTCTGAGTTTGCTATAATTATTACTAATTATAGGGGCAAATTCTACCCACTTTACTATTTGCTGTTAACAAGTAATATTTACCTTTCTCTATTCCAGGTAATTCATTTTCAAATCTAGGTAACCCCCAAGGAATACAATTTATTTTCCCTGATAGTAACCTATCTCTTCTTTCAATTAAATTTTCAAATACTCTATTAAATAAGCTCATTATATATATTATTTTAAATTAGTTGTCCAGTCATCTTTCATAAATGAGTCAATCTCATCTATATGTGCAGATAATCTAGAAGATTCTTCACGATTATTTTCTTGTTTATAAATAAAATAATCTGCACGTTGCAAAAATCTATAATCACCATTTAAACTGTTAATATACATATCAGATGCTTTTAATATATCATCAAAAGAATATTGTGGATTTTCTTTCATCCATCTATTTAATTTATCTTTACAGGCTTGAGCACTTCCCATTGCTCCAGACTTTAGTCCTTTCCATTTAAATCTAAATTCATCAATTCTTTCTAAATCAATATTGATAATACGTTCTGATTTTTTAATTGTTTTAACATTTTCTTCTAAAGAATTATTCATTTCTATAGTTAAGAATTCTATTAGCTTAATAGATTTGTCTCTTAGTAAAATTGTCTTTTCATTGTTCTCTATTGTTATTATTTTTATATATTGTTGCTTTTCCAATTTAGCTAAATCTATGTTTATATCTATATATTGTTTATTGTTTGTATAAATACTATATAAATATAACAATTCTGCTATAGAAATATGTTTACTTAGTAAAATCTCTAGATTAATTACTAGATATTTATTCATATTTCTATTTTTGTTTTTAATTATATTTCTTCATCATATAACTTTTCATGAAGAAATGCATTTGCAATTTCAATATCTACTACACCAGTACCTTCACAATATCTACATTGTTTTAGATACTTACCATGTTTTAGAACTTCACCTGCCCCAATACAACTTGGGCATTCTACAGATTTTCTATTCATAATCAAATATATCAGTTAATTGTATTGTCCAACTTTCTTTTTCGTAATCTTCTGTATAATTAAAATAATCCTTTACTTGTGATATTGTTAGTGGTTCTTCTAAAACTTCAGTCGCATACTCTACTATTTCCGCAGGATCTGTTAACTTTTTAGAATCTACTATCATATCGATAAGAAAAGTTGTTGAATTGAATATTTTTCTCATTATTTAAATATTTTAATTATTTTATTACATTCATTAATATAATATTCGTAATTAATATTATATTCTACTTCTGGCTTTGATTCAAAATTATTAAAAATAGTACATTTCCAACTTGCTTCAATGTTAGATTCTCTATCTTTTGGGTCAATTTGTACATCTTCAATTATATCAAAAATATTTAATTGATTTGAATCTGTGCTTAATTTATATTTATCAGTATCAGTTAATTTATTCTTTTCTAATGGTGGTAGTTTCTTAATCAATTCAAATCCATCATTACTAACATAGTAACGTGTCATCTTACTGACTTCTTCATCTACAACTTCAAAATCTTTAATAAATCTTCTATATAATAAATTATCACCTTTCATTTTTGCACCTAAACAGAAATCATAAATTCCATAATTATCACAAAAAGGATAATCACTATTACTTAAATGATTATAAATTGTATCTTCAACAGATATATTATAAATAAAATAATTAGCCAAAGCTATTGATATAATTCTCTTACTATGATTTTTATGGTAATCTCTATCAATTTCAAATACCCCTTTGAATTTAATATAATCACCTTTAATCACATTAATATAATTATTAACATCTTTAGCAATAATCTTTTCACATATTTGTATCTCTAATGGTATATTTACTATCTTTTCAACTTCTTTACAAGCTTCTTCTAGTAAATCATAATCAGACCTATGAATATGATACATCGCACCATCTGTGTTTTCAAAAATTATAGTAATATCTTTTTGTAATTTTTCAAATACACGCTCTGTTAATAATGTTAAGATTAATTGACCATTAATACAAATAGCTAATTGCCATTTAGGATCATATAAAAAGGAATACTCATCTTTAGATAAACCATAACTTCCATTTAATATAATCTTTAATACATAGTTTCTTGGATCACTCTTTGGATAGTTTTTTCTTTCAGTATAAAAACCTTCATAAATTTCACTAAACACCTTTTCAGGTATATGTTCAGGATGTAATTTATTTCTAAATGATATATGAGGATAAAATGAAGCAAAATCTACATCTACCAATATATATTCATCATCAGATTGATATACTCCTGTCTTTCCAAAACTATGTAATCCACCTTCAGCATATTCTCTTACAACATTTTTATATGATGTTCTAAAACTAATACCTTCTGGATTATCATTTCTCCAAATATGATTCTTAAATATATTTAAAGATTGTTGATTAGTTGGGTCATTAAATTCTAAATAATTAAATAAGATATCATTAATTTCTACTTGGTCCCTATATGTACGTAGTGATTGAACATCTTTCGTAGATATATTCATTTCTTTTGATAGATACTTACCAAATATCTCTTTTGACATCTTAATTTCAGAAGCATTAATCAAATCTAACCCTTCGTGATTTGTATAAAATTGTCTTAACTCAATATGTTTCAATGACTTATAAAAAAACTTTTCAGTTGCTTCAATATCATTAACACAATAATCACAAACGTGTTGCATTTGTTCAAATGTAAGAATTGTACCTGGTTTATAAGGTAAGTCTTCAACATTTGGTAATCTCATAGCAAATTCAAGCCATTTAAGAGATGTACTTTTATTCTTATTGTCATAATGCCATATTTTATACAAATCTAGTTGAGGTACTTTTATTTGATTAGCCCATATAGAAGAATATTTATTTTTTATAATCTTTACTACTTCAACATATATTTGTTCTGCAGTCCATATATTATTGTTAGATAATATAGAATTGTGTAATACTGGATAATCAAAATTAAGATTATTAAATCCTATTAATTTTAATCCAGGTTTTTTTAGAAACTGTCTAAGTTCATCTAATTGATTAAATCTATCACTTATTTCAAATTGTGTTATTTCTTTTGTTGTGATATTTTTAAATACAGCTAAGAAGAAATTAGGATATGTTTCTAAATCATAAACATATATTTCTTTCATTTTTCATTCTATCATTTAATAGGCTTGCCTTACCTATTTCATTAACCTCTTTGAGTCATTTCGGAATTTGTAATTAATTTATAAAATAATTTATTAAATATAGTTTAGGTGCAACTAATATAAATATTAAATAATATAAATTAATAAATACTATTATTGAACCAGTTATTATAAAGATTATTTTTAATACAATATCCCATGTTTGAATAGCATCAGACCAATCATATTTAATAAATATATTTTTATAAGGTATACTAATTCTTGTTTTAGTTTTATCGTGATAACTATCATAATATTCATATTCAAATGAATTTCTTTTTCCAAAAAAATAATAAATATTGAATCCAAGAATAAGTAGTAATATACCAAATAATATTAAAGATATATATTTAGTTATATTCCAATTATAAAATTCTTGTAATAATAATGGACTTTGTTCAATAATAAAATCTCCTGTTTGTTTTGCAACAATCATAGCTTTTTGAACCATAACAGATAATACTTCATCTGTTTTTGGAAAGTTATCTACTGCTGTAGAATCAATTGTTGTAGCATTTATACTTAATATAAATGTTAAAGAAATCATCAGTGTTAAAAATAATTTTTTCATACGTTTGTTATTTATTGTTTATTTAATTGATTAATAATAGATTCGATGGTAGAGAATAGTGAGCCCATCACAACTCATATATGGAAACTCAACATATCTTAATTTTGGCATAATATCATTTTTTTAGTTAAATTCCATTGAATACTAAAAGATACCATTGGTTGTTTATCACAATAAGTTGTATAACTTACTAATGTATTTTCAAACTGTTGGTCATACTTTCTTAATTTAGGTACAGATATATCTCTTTTAAAATTATTAGGTATACCTATTCTATCACATAATAATTGAATATTATCTTCTGTTGTACTTCCATTACGATCACGTGAAGTAAATGTAAACATAGCATGTTTTACTCTTTTAGTCTTAGCTTTATATAATCTATTAAATAAAAACATAAATGATTCAATACTTTGTGTTAATGTAAGACAACCATCAAAATCAAATACTCTACTAAGTTTAGAATTTAATATATCATCATTAAATAGTTTTATTTTAGATGCACATTTAAAAGTTTTAATATCTGCTTTATTTTTTAAATATATATCTCTATCTAATTCATATATAAAGATAGTAGCAAAAGCTTGATTAGTTGTAACAAGTAAACCATCATTTAGATGAGGTATTGTAGCTGGTCCACATAACATTGTAACATTACTTTTACAATGTGAAGACATATAATACATTGTTTGAACTGCTCGTTTAAACCTTCTAGCTTCAAAACCTGCTGATAAATATTTTTTCATATATTTTTATTTTAAAAATGTGGTGAGAACGAAAACTTACTATACTCACTTTCTTCAGTCTATTATAGACAGTTCGAGACACATCTTGATTAATTTAAAAGTTTATAATATTTCAATATTTTAATTTCTTTTTCAGTAGCTTCAGAAAATAATTTTTTACCATTTATTTTATGCTCAACTTCAAATATATTACCACGAGAAGTTTTATAATGAACATAACTACCTGTCAAAGTTCCTAATCTAATCTTACGAATAATATAAACAATAATTCTGTATATCATAACAACTATTGTTATAATACAAATCCAAGTTAATAAATCAAATTTCATTTTTTAAAGTTTTAAGTTGTTTTTCAATTAAATTGTTAATAATTACTCTTTCAAATATTGAATATATTGTGCAATCTTCTTCTATTTCAGAATTAATATATTCTTTTACCATATCAATTTCATTATTAGATTTACAATTTT
>Ga0099846_1000178_pt1 | contig 26161 bp, 48 predicted proteins | sample CB_VirMetaG_FD_78180 | JGI IMG/M metagenome (GOLD analysis project Ga0099846, IMG submission 78180) | Freshwater to marine saline gradient viral communities from Chesapeake Bay - CB_1504_1 Viral MetaG | ecosystem: Environmental > Aquatic > Marine > Coastal | place: USA: Chesapeake Bay... | reverse complement strand
CATACCCCAACCATTAATAACAGTCAATACCAAGATCGCAGTCGCAATATAAAAATTGGTGTGATTTTTCAGTGATAGTGTCACATTACTATTCGAAGATTGTTCGCTAAGTTCTTTCCATTTCATGAAACCCCAAATTTGCATGGGAAGGAAGAAAAGAATTTGAAGTGCAGCATCCGAATAGAGTTGGAATTGGAAGAATAGGGCACCAAATAGAATAACTCCCAATGCTCCAAATAACCAAGTCCATTGATTATGTTTTGCTGCAAGATATACGCAGATAAGACTAAAGATAGTCCCTGCCAGTTCGACCATTCCCCAAGTTCCTGAGAAATAAGTCACGATTGCCATAATAATTTCCATTGCAAAAACTCCTTTTGCTAATATTAAATTTTGTTATTTTCGATACCGTCAATAATCCATTTCAGACGAAATGCGCAACGATATCTATCTGAGATGTATAGCATGTTGTTTTCAATTGATTCTACATCCAAATACCCGTAAGTTTCTTCACCAGTGCGGTAATCACCTTCTTCTTTAGACCACTTTTTCCAAACACGATTCATTTCTCGCATTAGAGATTGAAAGCGGTTTGTTGATCTGGTCTTAAACCATTCATCAAATGCTCTATTCATTTCATAACGAAATCTTTCTGGTCGCATTGCAAAAACTCCTTTTGCTTTTTAGAAAGGATTGCTCCAATTCGCGTATTGTTTATCTGTAATATCGCCATTGCGATTCAGCATATCAGTAAAGTCATTCCATTCTGTGATTTTCGCAACAGTATCATTTTTTGCATAAACTGTTTGTTCACGCCACATTTCAAGGAACATTTCAAGTGCGTCTTGTTTTGTCATCTTAGATCATTTCCCGCAATTTAGCAATTTTTACTTCAAGTGCATCAAGCATTTCATTTGTTACACTTTTATTCACAATCAATTCGGCAAGTTCTTTCGAAATTTTGCGAATGTTACGATCATTTTGTTGTTGTTCAAGGATTTCAGTAAGACGGGCGGCACCAATCAAACTAGGTCCATACTTATCTTTATAAGTGTTGCCATATTTGTCAAACCGCTTTTCATCGCCATTTTGTGGTTTGATGAAGATATGACCGTGACCGTTAATTTTGGTCACAGTTCCGAAACCATGGGTAAGAATACTACCAAAAGTGTGGAACCGAGCAAAACCGACAACATCACCGACTTCATAATTTGTCATCTGTATCAACCTTTTTCTGACTACAAGATTAATATAGACTATAAATGATTCTATGTCAAGAGACTTTTTCCCAAGAATTACTACCATAAAAATATTCATCTGGATAATTTACCACCATAAAATCAAAAGTGTCAACCATCTTGTTATTCTTCCTCCAATTCTTTAATTTTATTAACACCATTTTTTACATCTTCGATAAGTTCTTCTGGACTATATCCAAGAAGCATACTTGTAACAAGACCAGCATACACCAATGATAGTAAATCGTCTGAATTAATTTCTTTATTAGCAAGTTGTTCAAGATAATCTTGAACATGACCTGCTATATCATAATTAATTTTTTCTAGACGGGGTTGTTCAATTTCTTCCATTATTTTTCTCCTTTGATATATTGTACACGCCTCGTAAGACTACGTTTCATAAATATGTCTGCCCTATTTTCTACAAAAACATTTCTCATTACTATATCACCTTCTGGTCGTTTGTCAACCGGAATTTTAGAAAGTGTTTCTTCATCAAGTTTAACCATTGTGGATTCGCGCTTAACAATACTACCATAGCGATATGTTGCAGGAAGATTTTCCCAATCAACATTTGCATCTGATTTCAATTTCTCAATCATCTGTTTGCCACTCAAACCATGCATACTGCTATGTCCAAGTGTCCACCGATACAAAGAAGAAATGCTGTTTTTCTTAGCGTCTTGAATGCGCCAAAGCAGAACGTTGCTTGCTTCAATATCGCTTGGAACAGACCATGCACGGCAATCAAAATATGCAAGACCTTTACCCGCATAAAGTGAAGGTGCATACTGTGCGATGAAATAGTTGAAGTTTGCCGCTGCCATAGATGCAAGGATAGAGTTGATTTTTGATACTTTGCCACCAAAAATATGCTCAGTTTGCTTTTCACTACGACGAAACCAAATCAATGTGATTTCATCAGATTGTACATAACCAATATCTGCATTGGTTTCATTGACCAATTGTTTCGTAGTATCAACCATAGCACGTGTCAATGATTGGTCAAAGGGTTTTACAAACCCTTTTGTGAATTTGCTAAATCCTTTACCATCAATTCGAACACATAGAGGAACGTCCACAGAAATTTTTTCGTCGGTATAAACCCGTTCAAAAAATTTCATACGGTCGCCAAATTCATCGTTTTTCATAACAAAATTTCCTTTTTAATTCGTGTGATTCATATGCTACACGAAAAGTATTATTTGTCAAGTCCCAACTGCATGGAGATAAGGTTTATTGCGGGGTAAAATCACATCAGTTTCCGTAAGTCTAACCAATAGTCTTCGCATAGGTTTTTTCACATTAATTCCCCTATGGAAGTCAAAACGAGTGAAAGTTGTGAAATATCCAGCAGAGCATTTTGCGACATTGACATCATCTGGAATCATATCCACGATTTCTTTCATCGTATTTTTCCTTTTTCTATCCAATGTAGCAGTAATATTTTTATATCTTCTACGGTTTCGCATTCCAAGACTTCATTATAAAGTCTTTGTTCATTTATCATAGCGCGAACTTGGGCAGGTGTATATTTAAGTTTGCGACCCTTTTGTATTAGGTTCATTAAAACAAACCCAATGCTTTCTTTTCAAGATCGGTCAATTTTGCCAAAGCAGATTTTTTGAGTTCTTCTGATTTGCTTTGTTGATATTCTTCAAAACTGTCAAAAACCGTAAATTTCCGCTTTTGAAACACATCAAATTTATTTTTTCCAAGAAACAAGTTTGCTTCTTCTATACTTTCGAAGCAAATATCTTTGGGAATATGGCGTTCGCCACCATCCCATTCATGGAATTGATATAAAGTGATTTTTTTCATTGAACAACCTCGCCATATATATTCATGATGGTGACACGATCAAAACCTTCGTCAAGAGTAGGTTCAACATAGGTTTTTACCATACTTTGAATAATGTTTTCAGGGATTGTCTTGCCTTTACGAGAATGCAACCTAGTATTCCATACTGTAATATCGTCAACACTTTGAGGCATACGAAACGCAATACATTCAACACGATAACCCTTGCGGTTCATACGATTGATAATATTGCGGCGTTTTTTGACAGCAAGATTTGTCTGATCCCAAATGACATTCAAATCATTTTTGATTGCTTCGTCCAACCAAATATCTGCTTCTGTCTGTGCAGAAGAAATGTGATTTGAAAAGACATCATCATAAGTTTTACCCAACTGTGATGCAATGCGTTCAAGAATATTATCTGTGCTATAAACATAAGCATCAGGGTCCATAATACACATTTCTTTAATAAAAGTCGATTTGCCAGATGCTGGCAAACCGACCATGACGTAACAAGTTTTCATTATCAATTCCTCATGTGGGTAGGCATCATGTAGACTTCTTCAAGATAAGTACCGACACCTTTAGTTACAAGATGTGAAGTCTGGTGAGTTTCACCATTTTCTTTTTCAATAATCAATTCATATGTTGCTGGAAAATGCTTTGTCGCAGGGTTTACATTGTAGTCAACAACAAGACCTTCTTCTGTAGGGTAATATGCACCCCAAGTCATGATAACTTTTGTACCGATTGCGAAATCATACATATTTTCAGCAGTGATGATTGTATCGCTCATTTGTGTCTCTTTCTCTCTGATTACTCTTAAAATATAAGAGATTCGGCATGAGATGTCAACTATTCTTTTATAGATTTTGCCAAAAGAATTGTGGTATTAATACCATCTTGAACAGATGAATAGAAACCTGCATGTTTTGAATCAAGTTTCTTATTATATTCCATTCGCTCATATAGACCAGACATAAATTTAATATTATTTTCTGCAAATGTTTCAATGCTACATCCATATAATGCGATGGACTCATTCATAATTTTTACGAAATTGTTTATCGTACCAACTTTAGAGGTTAGGGCATGAAGGTCAGCACGAATGATAGCAGAATATGTTCTATCTAGTCTACCAAGGTTCACTTCTGTATGATTTACAGTTGACATTATCAATCCAGAAACCTTAGATATATTATATAGGTCTATATTACAACCACGATACTTTTCAGTCATCATAGAAAATTGTAATGCGGACCTCCATTCTTTTTTGGGTTCTGCATCATAAACAATATCATGGAATAAAACTGCCCAATCAAGTGCTTCGTCATATGGTTCATCGGTATCTTGAAGATACTTATACATATCTTCAATGTGATTGTTATTGTGATATTCGCAACCATTTATCTCATTTTCACTCATAATGAGATATGCTTCTAATTCAAGTTCGGTTCCTCTAATCTTTGACCACACCATCACATATCACCAACTTGTCTGATAATAGAACGTCCACTGACGAAAATCTGTTTCCATTCTTGGAACAATATTTTCTAGAACTTCTACTGTTTTTTCGATATTTTTAGTATACCATAAATCATATTCAGTCCCACCAAAGAAAAACCCACTCTGACTTGGTAGGAGTGTTTCCGCTTGGTTTGGACTCGCTAGAACTGCCTTGCACGTTTCCAGAAGGTTTTGTAGATTTTCCTGTGTCACATAACTTTTCTGGCATTCATCAACCCCATCTTGGACATTATCCACAAACCATTTATGGATTGCATTTGCTTTGCGCCAATACAAAATTTCGGCAGTAATTTCTTTGACACGCATATTTTCTGATAGTTCTGGAAATATTTTCCCAACAACTTCTGAATTTTTCTTGTCTTCTTCTTGAAATTCCCACAAATAACGATCTGCGGTAAGATACATATCTAGACCCATTACACATTCTCCATAATTTTTTCAATTTGCATATCAAACCAACCATCACTAAATGAACCACGATTTACTGGAACAGCAACTGTCCCTTCTTCACCTAGAACCACACGACCAGTATAGTTTTTACTAGTTGTCACATACCTCTCTGCAATATGACAACCTGATTTCCATGCCCATCCACGATTGATTTCTCCTGCACTTTTACCACTTCGCATATCCCAAGAAAAAGTTGGTTTATAAGCAAATTCAGCAATATTCGCCATAGTCCCATCAGAAAGGGTTTTTTTCTTCGCAGTTACTTTATAGATATATTCACCCATTTATCACCTCAAAGCAGAACAGAACGTTCGATATATTTTGTTTCACCCAAATCACGAACCCGATATGTTTTTTGGGGTTCGTATCCATTTTTTCTACAGAAATCAATATACCATTGTTGATCTTTATCTTTCCGTTTATTTGCATCCAATTCGTTTTCGAAAGACCATTTTAAAATCCAATGTTGGTCAGGATCAATTCCATTAAGACGCATTTCCGCCTTATGACCATCTGAAAATTCTATATGATATTCTACAACATATCGGTTGATTTTTTCTTGGTAAGTTTCCATTTTAGTCCATCCGACTTTGAGCAAAGAAAACATCGGTTTCAAGAAGTTCGTTCATTTTTTCTGCATATGCATAAGAACCTTTTTCAAGAACACTAATAGATTGAACAGGCATTTTGGAAGGATTCCAAAAATCATAACCGTAGTTCCACGCTCGATCAAAACCGACTTTTTTCAATTCACGTGCAATCTTGGTCCGACCGTCAATATTTGCTTTCACCCAAGAAAACCCGCAAGCATCACGATCACCGTATTGTTGAAAGTATTTGTTGGCAGCATCTTTAGCAGCAGCAATAGCAATTTCGTGTGCTTGAAGAATGTTCATGTCATTTTCTTTCATCATCAACTTACATGATTAACATAACAGATTCTGTAGGAATGTCAACACCCCTACCGATTAATTTCAACTTCATGAGTGAAAATAATTTCCCCATCATCACATGTCAAATCTTTGATTTCTCCGGTAGTATCAGTAATCGAATATTTGTAACTGGAACTGGTATAACCTTTGGTGTTGCCATTGTTCATTTGTTCCATCGCGCTATTAAGAATGTGTTGGATGTAACGACGATCAAAATCAGGTTTGTCGCTGTAGTGTTCGCGCTTCAAAGCATTGATAAGAATAGATTTGATGCTTTTGTTAGTCAAACCACGATCATAATCATAATCAAGAGTTTCACCCCACAGTTCGTGAAGTTTTTTGTTCATCCATTCTACATATTGGTTATATTCTTTTGCAAGTTTTTCCGCAGAAATATTGAAGGTTTCAGTATATTGACTTCCACAACACTCGCAACCAACGGTGATATTTTCATTGATTTGAATGATTTTTCCAATACATTTTTCGATATCTACATAAGGGATTTGGGGAACGTGCTTATATTCACCAATTTCATGCAATCCACGCATTGTCAGAGAACCGTCGCTTTGCACAAAACCCCTACGCTTTATGGCAGCAACAGTCCGACCATCAAGAGTTTCATTTTGAAATATTTTAGTGAGTTTTTTTTTGACGTTCATTTTATCACCTTTCATTTATTGAAAGTATACGTGAAGATTGGTGTATACCCCATCTTCACCTTTATACAAAGTCGAACCTTCGATCAAGAAAATATTGTCGTTTTCTTCAACAGTAACACGAATATCGTTGCCGTATGCGACACGTGTCGCCGTGATGGTTCCGAGGAATGGGATTCCATTGCGGAATCCCGAAACTTCGCTACCGATTGCATTGTAGATTTTATTCATGAATTCGTTGAACATTTCGCATCTCTCTTTTGATTACTATTAGAGAATATAGAATCATGAAGGGTTTGTCAACAGAAAATTATTCTTCTATTTCAATCCATCCCTTCGCAATATTTACCAATTCAGACATGAAATCTTCGGCAAATTCAGGTTCTTCTGCGGTTTCTTCGTTCAACTGTTTTGCCAAATCATAGTCTGCTTCTTGTATGATGGCATATATCATGTCTGCTACGTCTTGTCTTTTCATATCCAAGTTCTTTCTTTTTTATATTCAACATCTACATCACTAATTGATATTTCTTCGATATAATATTCATCCATGATCCATGGTTTTTCGCCGTGTTCGTCTTCTTCACCGAATTCATTGCACCACCATGAATAGTCCAATCTATATGCTTTACCGTCTTCGAAAATGAAATCAATTTTCACATCACCACAAATATCTGCATCCCATACCCTCACCTTATCTTCAAAGTATTTCATGATGATATCTTTGTGATTTTTTCCATAGTCAATCCATGATTTAGGAACATAACCTATACCAATTCTATATGTTGTATTATCAGAATGCGTAAATTTCATAATCAACCCCATTTATCTTTGTCATAACTAGTCCAAGGCGAAGACCAATAAAAGCACAAAAAATACAAATTAAGTTGTGCGTGTGGACAATCATACCAAAATTTAAAAAACCCGATATTGTTTGTATCGGGGTATTCTTTCCAGTTTTCACGGTCTTCTTTTGTTACACGATCCCATTTGAAATAATATGGTTCCCAACCAAGTTTTCTATATTCTGGTTTCAGATAACTATTACCCCATTCAATACCATTCCATTTTATTTTCATTTTATTTCCTATAATACTCAAAACATTCTATTACAGCATTCACACAATCATCAATCATTCCATCTGTATGTAATGGCGTAGGAACAAAACGTAATCTTTCTTCACCAACTGCTACGGTAGGATAATTGATTGGTTGTACATATATACCATGTTCTTCAAGCAATCTGTCTGACATTTCCTTACATAATTTAGCATCTCTAATCATAACAGGAACTATGTGGGTGCAAGATTTTTCGTGTATGTCAATACCAGCGTCTATAAATTTTGCTTTTAGTTTCATCGCCTGTTCTTGGTGTTTTTCTCGCAATTCATCATGATCTTTCAAATATTTAATACTCGCCAATGCACCAGCGCATATTACAGGTGAAAGACTTGTGGTGAAAATGAAACCACTTGCAACCAAACGTATCGCATCAATAACTTCATTGTCAGCAGCAACATAACCGCCCGTAACACCATATGATTTACCTAATGTACCATTTACAATATCAACACGATTTTCCAGACCTAATTTTTCGAGATATCCACCACCTGTTTCCCCATACAGACCTACTGCATGAACTTCGTCAATGTATGTTATTGCATCATATCTATCTGCAAGGTCACATATTTCTTCTATTGGTGATACATCTCCATCCATACTATACACACTTTCAAATACAATACAAGGTGTTTGTCCATCTTTTTTAGCAGATATCAACTTTTTCTCTAGGTCTTCCATATTATTATGTTGCCATATCATTTTTGATGCATTACTATGAAGTATTCCTTGTATAAGACTTGCATGATTTTTCGTATCACTCAAAAATACAATATTTGGCACAATCCGTGAAAGTGCAATTAAACTCCACTCATTCGCCACATATGCACTAGAAAACAGCAATGCATTTGGTTTTTTATGAAGTAATGCAATTTCTCTTTCCAATGCAACATGGTAGTGAGTTGTGCCACTGATGTTTCTAGTTCCACCACTTCCCGCACCAGTTTGATCTAATGCAGTGTGCATTGCATCAATAACAGTTTTGTTTTGCCCCATTCCAAGATAATCATTACTACACCAATTGACTATTTGTTTTATCGCATATTTACCATACCATATGCTTTTAGGAAATTTGCCACGTTCTCTTAAAATATCATTAAAAATGCGATATTTTCCTTCGTCTTTTATTTGTTGTATTTTATTATTGAAATGGGACTTATCTATCATTGGAAGAATCTCACTATATTGTTTTCGTCTCTGATTTCCATCAACAATTTACCAAGATTATTTTTACCATTTCCTAAAGGACATTCGCCCCAAAATGTGTCACCCCAATTGTTGCCTTCTATTATTTCATATGGTTTTGTTTGAACTAGCATTTTATATAGACGATCATTAGAAAATTTATTTTCAATAATTGTGCGCATGACATTTAATTTAATAGCATCCCAATCTGAACGTATTACCATTTTCCTGCCATATTTTTTAACCTGACCAGAACTAGGCATTTTTGCAATCTGTCTTCGTATTTTATTGTCAGTTGTCTTTGCTGCAACATACGCATGTTCTGATGAAGGATAAATCACTCCTTCATATTCAACAGGTGTCATATAAAAATTAGAAAGAAATTCATATTTGCCACGAAAAGAAGTTATTTTATCCATGCTATTTTCTTTCCATTTTCAACACGTCTTTGATATTCTTCTTCTGAACTAGGGTATCTCCATGCCCATATAGCAACAAGAACCATGAAAATTCCTGTCCAAAGAATGGCAGCAACATTGCCAGTTGTGAACCAAAGAAGTATCAACGAAACTGACATTGATCCCAGCATGAAATATTTCAACTTCAAAGGAAATATTCTTTTTTCTTGCCAATTGATCAAAAAAGGTCCGAATAGTTTGTGACTATACAACCAATTATGCATTCTTTCACTAGATTTTGCAAAACAATATGCTGCACCAACTACAGGTGTTGACCAAGGAATCCCAGGAACAACCAACCCGACATATGCCAATCCTATAAGCAAAATGCCTAACGTGAACCACAAAATTTTTCTAATATTCATTGCTTTTCCTTCCTGCAATAATTACATTCAATATGACTTGATAAATCAGACATATGAAATGTATGAATAAATCTATGCTTTCCGAAAAAGCATAATACAAATCCAACCACAAAACGGCAAAGACCTTTAAGACCTCCACCGTTTGTATTTGTTTCTAACTTAGTATTTATCCAGTGACCATTACGCTTGATAAACAATATTTTTTTTAATTAAGATCAATTCCACAATTCCTCATAATATTTGCCGAAAAGTCTAAACCCGTTAGACATTCTTTCTTGGTGCTTTTTTTCTCCTTCGCGGTCATAAACACCATGATTTTTCCATTTCAATTCATAGTAACCATTTTCTTTTTTTTCGGTATTTTCCAAATCCATTTCTGCATGTTCGATGATATAATCTTCTTGCCACCAATCGCGCTTTTTTTGTTCAAATGCCCAAATCATTTCCCCCAATGCATAATCCCACCGCTTGAAATGATTGTCATCTGTATCCCAATCATTTTCTTTTGGTGGTGCAGAAGTGCTTTTCAATTCTTCTGGAACGTCACTATCATCAACAAATGGAGCGCCATGTTTTGTATCATTAAGTTGTTTCAACATAGGAAGAATGATGTGCGTCAAGGTATCGTCCATAGAAAATGTGTCATAACTATGAATTTTTACATGTATTTTGCGTTCTTTTTTATCTAAATATTTGTTGATGGTTTTATTATAAACCCACTGCAACCCATCTTCTAGTTTTTCAAGAAAATTCTCGAATTTATTCTGGTTGTCTAACCAGTCATACCCATACTTTTTAATCATATAACGCGAATAAATGTCGCTATTAAAACGATTCACATATGGTCCAATGTATATTTTCATAATAAAATCACCTTTTCTAGTAATTGTCTTCTTTATCTTCGTTTCTATTCCTATCTTGCATCACAGAAAATCCCATATACGCACCAACAACACCTGCTTGTGCTACGTAAAAAGTGCTTAGTAATGCAGACAATACTTCTACCCTAGTATCGGTTACAAGAGGACTAAGAATTATCGCAGTGAAAATTATCATGGTTGCCATTGCTGCCCATGCCATTCTTCTCTGATTTCGCATTTTACGATCAGTTCTTTGCTCTTGTTTCACTTCTTTCATAATATCAATATCTTCTTTTTCTATTATACCATCTTTATCGGTGTCAAATTCTTCGTTGACTGCCATTTTTAAATCCTTTTGTGTTGTGTTGTGGATTCACCTTGACATTATTATCCAATAGTATTTATAATATTTTACTTATATTTACCCAACAAGATGTGAGCAAAGTTTGTCGCTGCTTGCTTATCTAATATTGTGTAAGTGTGCTTTTCATCATAACCTTTGAAAATAACATTCCAAGCAATTTTAAGACGTTTCCAGAAACTAGAAAAAGGGATGTATGATTTCACACACACCTCAATTTCTTTCATAGAATCTTCTGGATCATCCATCACTTCAATCCACACTTCAATTGAATGATCATCAATTCCGCACTCGCAATTAATGCGAAACATGTTATCACCAGTTTTCATAACTCCTTTTGCAGGTTTTTGTGCCCTCATTAGTTATTCTCCAACAACCATACACATTCGCTTAAATCATCACCAGTAAGACCACGGGAAACACATTCGTCATACGCACTGGTTGTATCTAGATAAAGCAAGACTACAAGTACAGCAAAAAGACCCATTGCAACTAGTTTTAAATTAATTATCATTAGTGTTCTCCAACAGTTCCGTTTAAATCTATTTCACGTGCTTTTTCATTCATTTTATTCAGAACACGCATTGCATATTCTTTATTTAAGTAATATGAACTTCTAAAAAATGCATCTGTTTCTTCAATATTAATTGAAAATTCTTCTAATTCATATATTTCATCTTTTGCATTTTTAACATAATACTCATTATCTTTTTCATATGTAAGATCAGAAGGAAGTTCTCCTTGCACATCTTTCTTTATAATACCACAAAGAACGACTTCTGACAATTCATATGTACGGACATTTGAACTATATCTGAACCAATCTTCGCCATCAATAACTTTATGAATTTTTGTTCGTGAAAAAGAGTTATTTTTTTCGTTTATACGATAAATCACATCGCCAATTTTTAGATCACATAGTTTCATTTCAATACCTTTTTACTGGAACATTTGCCTTTTCTGCAATTTCGCACATCATTTTAGTTCCGCTTCCACCTTTGAATGCGATAACCAAATCTGGTTTTCCTTCTTTTAGCATATCACTATTTCTAATGAAACCTGCTTTCTTGCCATGTGTATCCCAATCCGCATGGAAATCAAGAGTTTCTACACCATTCAGTTCTGCCCATTTTTTTGCTAGTGTATCAGCACCACGTGCTTCACCTTGAATGATAACAAGGTTTCTTCCAAGTTCGTCTACCGCAGATTTCAATGTATTAAGTTTCATAACAAGATAATCGACTTCTTGCACATTTGGCATTTTTTGTCTATTGCTGTTAGTAGACCAACCATATTCTCTACCACCACACACTAAAACCTTAAAATCAAGTTGCATCGTTTGTATCTCCCGTATTTTTCATATCAGTATTTTCTTCATATACCAATTCCTCTATTTTTGAAACTTTGTCATCCAATTCATCAACAAGACTTATAATATTTTGTAAACTTTCATCTGTAAAATGACCTTCTGGAATTGATCCATATATCTCCATCACATGTGCTATTTTTTTCTGTAAATCATTCATTGTTGTCATTTTTAACTACCACCTTGTTTTTACGCTCTTGCATACGTTTGTAATGCTCAAATGATCTTGTCATGAATTCAAATCGCATTGGATAGTGGTCTGGATTCGGCATATTTTCAACACCATAATACTCAATCATTTCTTTTAAAAATTCATCGTCTCTATTGTCCAAATAATTTTCTGACATCTTCTTTTAACCTCATTGCCCTTGGCGTTAACATATCATCATCTTCAAGCATGTATTCTTTCACAACAAACGCCAAATGTTTTCTTAATTCTTCTTTATAATTTGCGTTCTCGAATACGACAAATTCTTCTATGTAACCAGATGGGTATCGCAATCCATATAAAGAATAATCTTCATGCTTCTCTTTCCTAAAGAAAGGAAAATAAATTGATGTATATTTTATACCATTCACTTCTACTTCCATGCCATCAATTACAATACAGAAAACGCATTTTCTCTAACAGAAAGTATTCTTCTGAACCAATTCTTGGATCGCCTAAAATATTAATAATCTTTTCAATGTCTGACCGCTCTAATGGGGTTTCGTATTTTAGTGTTTTATACCCACGTTGTTCTAATTCTTCAATCAGTTCGTCATCACTAAAATCATCAAGGTCTATGTCAACTTCTACATCTACATTTGTATATATTGTCTTCATAATATCAATACCCTGGTTCCGAATATTCTGATGACTTTGTATATATAGCAGAACCAGATAGTCCATATGTGGGGCATATGTGAAGTCTTTCAGGAAGACCCATATCGTCTTTTTGACCACCAATGCCAGTAATGAACAATGCACCTGTTTCTTCTGGTTTCTCAGTAAGCATTGCTATCCTTACTCTTGAAAATATTTTTGCTACTTTTTCTAATTTATCAAAACTGTCATTCGCCACAATCATATCGGCATCATAACCCATTATATCTATAAGTGTTCTATATCTTTCTTCATAATTTATTTCGGTCATACAAACTTTCTCTTTCCTTTCTAAATTGGCAATATTTTTCCCATAAAACATAACAAATAACTAAATTCAGTGTTGCAAATAAAAATAAATGCGGGTTCATGAGTGCTACAAATAAAGTAACACTCATGAAATCCGCTGCGATAAATGCTAATAGATAATCATACAATCGTATCAAAGACGATCACCCATTGCGTAAAATTTATGATCCCCGACAACACCAACAAATTCATAAACACGTGTCCAGCGAGGCATACGCGAAACTGTATTAGCATTTAGGTAATGAGTAGCACCTGTGTTCAAAAAATCGACATCACCTCTAATAATTTCAGCAGCAATTTTTTGTGAAAGTTCCCATTCTTCTTGCTCATTTGGTGTATCAGAAGAACCATCACAGTACCAAGAAAACTGGCACTTGTGGCGAATCATGTTATTATTTTCATCGCGGCGTCCTTGATAAACAACACCACAAATAGTGTCTGGGAAGTGATCAGATTCAACGCGATTCATGGTAACTTCGCCCACCATAAGCATCCCATCTATACTTTGATTTCGTGCTTCATGATAGATATTAAGAGCAAGAGCATTTTTTGCTTGTTTGTTATTACAAGCAGCACTTGCTTCATTTGGATTTATTGCGTGAGCAATAAAAAACAAAGAAAATACCAACGCGGTATTAATTACATTACTAATGAAGTTCTTAATCAATTGTTTCTCCTTTTGATTACAATTTTAATGTAACCGATTCGGAATCGTATGTCAAGGAATTTCTAGATTTTTTTCTTCATCAATGTCCATTTCTTCCATACCATATTCTGGATTTTGTTCGAAGTAGATTTTTGTTTTTATTGCTTCCAAAAATTCTTCGTAGGTATTTACAGGTTCCGAAAGTCCCATTCTAGATGTAATAACAACATTGCCTTTTCTGAAATAACCATCTGGACAACACACAACAAAGTTTTTACCCATACCAACACACAGACCTAATTCCATGAGAGTGATAGGAGATTGTGTGTTTGGATCAAAATAGAATACTACTAGATCAGCATTTTTTATGTGTTTTAGTTCCCATGAAACCTGTTCATGGAATTGTGTTCCTTCTGTAGGGTCTTGTACCCATGAAGAATCCCAATCATCACGTCTTGGATTGAACAATATAACCTTTTCATCTTGTAAATCTTTTGCAAGTCTTTCTTGCCATGGTTCTGCTTTACCCATTTCAATACTACCTGCTACGAATATCTTTGTAAAAGATTCAAAATTTGTATTATATGGTGCTTTAATTTCTATCATAATATTTCCTTTTTAAAAGTGTGGGTGATATAAAATCACCCACACTAGTTATTTTTATAGGGAGAATTTACCAAAAGACCCCTTGTCTACATTTGTATTTAGTCCACCAACACGATAAGATGTAATGTTAGTTTCTTGTGGGGCAGGTTGCATTTCTTTGCCACCAATCCATTTCAGAGTCCAAGGCAATGGATTTTGGGTGATTTCAATATCACAAGGAAGATTAACCGCTTTCATCCGTGCCTTTGCAATATAGTCAACATAGTCACAAAGAATATTCTCATTCAAACCAACCATAGAACCTTCTTTGAAAAGATATTTTGCCCATGCCTTTTCTTGTTCAATAGCACTTTGGAACATATCAATACATTGCTGTTCTGTATCTTTAGAAATTTTCGCAAAATCTGGATCACTTCTAACAAGTTCACGTAACATATATTGAGTAGAACCAAGATGCAAGTTTTCATCACGCGCAATCAACTTGATAATTTTTGCATTACCTTCCATCAATTTACGTTCTGCAAAGTTCCAAGAACATGCAAAAGACACATAAAAACGAATGCCTTCAAGAATATTGACTGACATAAGAGTCAACCAAAGAAGTTTTTTATGTTCTAATAGTGTCCGCCCATCGGTATAACCATATAGATCAACAAGTTTATTGTATTCATCTAGATTATCATAATATTTAGTAATATCATCCGAACAGTCAACAATTTCTTGAATTTGAGGCATCTTATTGAAAATTTCATCCGGTTTGGAAAACACATTACGGATAATATATGTATATGAATACGAATGAATTGTTTCGCTAAATGCCCATGTCTGTGTCCAAATTTCTGCTTCTGGAACAGATGTAATAGGAGAAAATACCTCAGAAGGTGCCCTCCCTTGAATACTATCTAGAAGAGTTTGTCGTAGCAAATTTGAAATGAATATATGCTGTTCATGTTCGCTCAAACCACGAAAATCTTCTTTATCTTTGTTGATATCATTAATTTCTTCTGGAACCCAAAAAAAACCTCTTTGTTGTTTCACGAACTTATCAAGTGCCACAAATTGCAGTTGGTCATAACGTGCAATATCAACACTTCCATCAAGAAACATTTTTCGACCTTTATAATCTACAGTTAGCGTCATTTATTTACCTTTCATATTATAGAACACAAGATTCACAGTAGGCATCTGGATCATCATCTTCACCAGATGGTAGTGGCACATCATCTTCGAACTTTACTTCACCACTCATATCATAAGTGTTATTGTAGTATAGTGTTTTCACGCCCATCTTACAAGCATAAATTATATCTCCTAAGATATCCATAAGAGGAATTTCATTATCTTGATAAAACTCAGGGTTATATGAAGTATTTGTCGAAATGGATTGATCTACAAATTTTTGAATAGTCGCCATGATGTTCAAGTAACCCCTTGGTGACTGTTGATCCCACAACAATTCATATTTATTTTTCAAACGTTGAATTTCAGGGACTACCTGTTTCATAGAACCATCTTTTGAATTTTTTACAGAAATCAATCCACGTGGTGGTTCAACTCCATTGGTAGCATTCACTAGTTGACTAGAAGTTTCAACAGGCATTAAACTAAGAATAGTAGCATTTCTCATGCCCTCTTTAGTCTGTTCGCGCAATTCTTCCCAATCAAGTTCTAGTTTATTTTCCACAATTTCATCTACTGCTTTTCTATATGTGTCAATGGGCAGCAAACCTTTTGCCCACTTAGTAGACGAAAATTCTTCAAACGAACCGCGTTCTTTTGCTAATTCCGCAGATGCTTGAATAGTATAATAACTCATTGCTTCCATGTAAGGGTGTAGAAATTCTGGTGAAGTCTCACCTGTGTATGTTTGACCATTTTTTGCCAAGAAATATGCCAAATTTGAAATACCTATACCAATATTACGATATTTCAATGTTGAACTATGCGCAGCAGGTAGAAGATATGTCTGATATGTCAACACATTGTCTAGAAAACGAACAACTACACCTGCAAGTTTTTTGAAATCAGAAGGTTGTTTTATATTTCCCATATTATATGCGGCAAGGGTACATAGTGAAATCAAACCATCAATGTCATTAATACTTTCCATTGGTTTTGTATGCTGCACTACTTCTGCACAAAGGTTACTCATGTATACTGGATTTTCTTCACCCAACATACCTTGTTCATTAGTATTGTCAACAAATTGGATATAAATTCTACCTGTCTCTACCCGCTCTTGTGCAAGAATACTGAATGCTTCTATTGCACTGATAGTTTTCTTCCTGATAGAAGTTTTTCTTTCATATTTCTCATAAAGTTCTGCGAATTTTTCTTGATCTGCATAAAATGCCTCATACAAATCTGGGACATCAGAAGGTGAAAATAAAGTAATATCTCCACCATCAATAAGACGTTGAATAAGAAAACGGTTCAATTGTACGCCATAATCTACAGAACGAACACGGGTTTCTTCGGTGCCTTTGTTGTTTTTCAAAACAATCAAATCTTCATATTCAAAATGCCACATTGGATAATAGAAAGTACCACTCGAATTGCGAACACCGCCCTGATTACATGATTTGAGCGCAGAATTGAAATATTTAACAAATGGGACAATTCCAGTATGCGTAACTTCGCCATTCCGAATAGGAGAACCAACACCACGAATGCGCCCAATATTCAACCCAATACCTGCTTTGTTTGCCGCATATTTAACAATAGCAGACGCAGCAGCATTAATTGAATCAAGAGAGTCACCAGCATCAATAAGTGTACAAGAGGAAAACTGTTTTACATTCGTGCGCAACCCTGCCATAATAGGAGTAGGTAGAGTGAAATCAAAGCGGGAAAGATGATTATAGATTTGTTTGATGAATCTCTGACGATCTTTTCCTTCTTCCATAATACATCCACTTGCCGCAATTAGCATATATGCAATTTGTGGTGTTTCAAAATATTCCATAGTGGATTTGTTCTTTACAAGATATTTTGTTTTAAATTGAATCATTCCAGCATAAGGAATATCATAATCTCTTGCATGATTGATGACGCCTTCCATGAACGCCCAATCTTCATCTGTATATTCTGATAGAAGATCAGGATTATAAAAACCTTTCGCAACACCACGTTCAACGACTTCTTTAATTGTCCAAGGTTCGTAATGCCCGTATGCACGTTTACGCAAATCAAAGTTAATCAACTTTGAAGCGACATATTGATAATTTGGTGTTTCTTCTGAAATCAATTCGGCGGCAGAACTAATCAAAGTTTCATGAATTTCTTCACTGGTGATACCATCATAGAATTGAATTTGTGATTTTAATTCAACTTCTGAAATAGAAACACCCGTGTCATCTTCACAAGACCAACCTACAACTGTGTGTATTTTGTTAAGGTCTAATTTCTCTTTACTACCGTCTCTTTTTATAATTGTTGTCATTATTTTCCTCTTTATGTGTTTAAATGCCTATCGACACGCATAGATATGACATAACTATGCGCCTATTTTATATAATTTTCTTTATTGGAAAAGGTATTTATATGTGTTATACGTGTCGATAGTGATTTTTATACTGCCATGTTCATTTTTATTGTGGCATGTGATTGATAATTTTTTAGTGTGAACATATCAATGCTGTCAATTCCAAATCCAAAATCTAGACCATCTTTTAGGTTGAACGACTTGTCAATTTCCAATGTTGGTAAATCATAAGGTGTTCTCAAAAGCATTTCTTTGAGTGGTTCAATGTGATCATTGTAGATATGCGCATCACCAATAGTATGTACAAAATCACCAACTTGTAGACCGCATTCACGCGCAATGATATGTGTCAGCAAGGCATATGATGCAATATTAAAAGGCACACCCAATCCTATATCAGCAGAACGTTGATACAACTGACAACTTAAACGACCGTTGTATACTTTGAACTGAAATAGTATATGACATGGGGGTAATGACGCTTTATCTACAGACCCCACATCAAGACTAGTTAGAATCAACCTTCTTGAAGTAGGATTTTGTTTTATTTCATTTATGATAGAAGATATTTGGTCTATATATAGTTCTCTTCTGAATGTAAAACCATCTTCTCGAATAGTATGAAATGAACAATTCTTATGCTTGTATGAAGGGTTTCGGATACATCGTGCGATTTTATCTGGTCTAAAATTGTATTCTGGATATTCTGTATTTAGTTCATTAAAACATATATATTCAAAGGTATTCCCGTCTTCAAACGTCACTACTGTTTTGGAATCATATGCCGTTGCTGTTTTTTTAATACAAACATTATCATTTTTGTGCAAAAATACACATGTGTTCGGCGCATAACCATCGGAACAGTAAAAATCTTTATCTAATTGGTATTCGGGATTGAAAACCCATTCGTAAAATCCCGGCAAATTCACAACATCTGATATAAAATCGGAAAACCGATGCCATTTTTCACATACGAATATTCCTTTTCCTCCATAGTTTTTGTAATTAATGTCAGAAATATTATAGCACCTGCTTAACATATGGTCCCACACTTTATACAACCGCTTCATAATTTTGTTACCATCTAACGAATTTACGTCATAATGACCTATATTATATTTCAGTTTATGGTGTATCGAATTATCACCTTTTAATGAAGTATCTTTAATAATAAACTTAGAACCAATATCTTTAAACTGAATGTTGTACATTAGATTTCTTTTTTCATAAAACCTATCATAAACCACAAATTCTCTTTTTTCTATATTACGAAAAATTTTTCCTACTAATGGATCATCTGAGCAAGTAGTAGGCGTTATCATTGGGGTTTTTCTAATTTTTTTGTATCTATCGTCCACCATTCGTTTTGGTATTTTTTTTATATCTGAGCATGTTGACTTTATTTTTCTCCAATTATATCCATATACCGGTCCCAATGGTGCAATAATATTATTATTTGGATATCCCAAGCACATTCCTTGGTTTTCTGAATTTGCAGACCAAATAGTGTTCTTACCAATCAATTCTTCTCTATTTTTCCCATACGTAAGTTCTGCAAGTTTTCTCTCGTCGGAACTCCCATGCAAGAACCATAGAAGTTCACCAACAACCGCTTTCCACGCAAGTTTTTTTGTGGTCACAGCAGGAAACCTCTTTTGAAGATCAAACCTCATTTGATACCCAAAGATAGAACGGGTTCCTACGCCCGTTCTATCTGAAACGTCTTGTCCATTTTCAAGAATGTATTTTATACAATTATGATATTCTTTCATTTTACCCCATTTCTGCAATTTCCATGATGTGCAATTCAACATCATCTTTGGTTTCATAAATTTTGCTTTTGGCGCTTGCCTCAATCGCTTTACGAATAGCAGGAATGTTCTTAATTTTTTTGCCAGCAAGAACATCACGTGCAACTTCAAGAACATCTTTCAATTTGAGTGCTTTGACAGGTGCCCGTTTGATCCGCTCGACTTCAATCATTTCCTGCGCTTCTTCAAGGGTGAGGTAAACCGGAAGTTCGTAAAGTTCTTTCGGAAATTGAACAGCAATTTCACCAGTTTCAAATAGTTCTTTCAGAACACTTTCCGCATCATCGTTATACATAGCAACAACATATGCCGCCTCACGTGCATCTGCATAATAACCTAGTTTAACAGAGTCAGAATTTGGTTGTAGAAGGTATTCTGAAAGCACAGGGTCATTCACAGGATTGCGTTTTTCTGCAATGAAAGGCGCATTCAAATCTTGTGTCCAGACAGGCGAAAAGGTTACGGCATTGTAACCGGAGCGACCGATATTTGAAGTTTCGATTTGAAGACCGTTGATATTGTAGATCATGAATTATCTCCTTTTTGACTACACTATCAATATAACACTACATGTAGTATGTGTCAAGTGCTATATACGTTTCATGATAAAAAATTCTGCATCATCCGATACCTTCTCTGCCATTTTAAAAAATGGTTTTAACATATCGCTGTCAATATAAGTATCGCAATCGTATGTTTCTTTGAACTTTGTCATGAATACTGAATCGCAATACGGTAACGCTTGCCCATATATATTTGCACCACCAATAATAAAAATATTTTGACCAGCATATATTTTTTTGAGTGAATTTAGTATTGAAACAAAATCACCACTTTCAATGCGATCTGGATTGCCCTCTATATCTCCATTAGTGATCACTACATTTATTCGTTTTGATAGTGGTTTTGAACCAATAGATTTCCATGTTTTACTTCCCATCACAACAACATGATTTAATGTGTTGTTGCGAAACCACAACATATCACCTTCATGTCTCTCCCAAGGAAGATCATTATTTTTACCAATACCATAATTAGCATCACATGCGAAAATAGCACTTACTGTCATTTTATATCTCCATATTGAAAAGAAGTGGCATATATGCCACTTCACTGTTCATCTTTCTACTCTTTTATTTATTTGATTTTGGCGCGAGTAATTACCGTTTGATTGACACCATTATAAATTTTGTGTTCTTTAACAGTCGCATCAACATTATAGTTTTTGCCTTCTTCAAGGTTTTGCTTTGAAGTGAACCAAACAATCGAATTACCACTAACATCTTCAAAGGAATACAAAAACTTATCACCAAACTGACTAGAACCGATGAAGATTTCTTTCACCAAAGTTAGTTCAACACTCCGAAGACGTTCTTTTACAGAACCAATGAAATCACTGTTTTTTTCTTCCTTTTCTTTTTGAAAAGAAATACTACGCTTGTATGCGGCAACAGCACTAGCAACAAGACCAACAAGTTTTTTGTTGAAAACACTTTCTTTCATCAAGACAACAAGGTTATCCATATAATTGTTTCCAGTAAACTCCATGCTTTGAAAGAATTCAATGACATTTTCTGCCATCACAACATCTTCATTTTCAACAGCGATTTTCACTTTTGGATTGCCAATAAGAACTTCTTTCACCATATCAGCGGTAGAAGAAATACCTTGCTCACCAGCAACCGCTTTGGAAACCCAACCATTTTCCCGAATTTCAGCAGCAGTCAAAGTAAGAACTTCTTTGATCCGATAAGTTGTAGAAATAAAAGAAGTGAATTCTTCGTCACTGATTTGTTTCAGTGATTCAAAAAATGCTGCCCGTTGAACGATCATTTGAGGATTGTCAATCCCCATGAAATCATGAAGACAAGTCCGACCAACAGCAACTTGATCACCATTTTCACCTTCAAACACAAAAAGATCATTGCGGCGACGATCTTTCATGCAATGCTCACAAATATTTGCATGAGTCCGAAAACGATTGTTAATTTCATGTCCACTATTAGGAACTTCATGAACAAGATTTGCTTCACCAATAATTTCAAGACGTGCAAGTAATTTCCATCCACCATCATAGATAGGGGCATCACCAGCGATAGTTGCATCAACCATCATCATTTGATATTTGTTACCGTCAATATCACGATAATTTGACATATAAGTATCGGAGAACGAAATGGTGATATCATCATTGCCATATTTCATTGCTTTTTTGGCAAGTTTGGCAATTTTTGCGGCAACCTTGGTTATTTGAGCAGCGGGAATGGTGACGGTCTCTACAGTCATGGAAAACTCCTTTCCGAGTACATTTTTAATGTAAGGAATTATCTTATGACTGTCAAGAAGTTTTTCATCTTTTTTTCCATTCTGAAAATTTTAGTTGTGCTTGTAGACCACGATAACTATTATCTATAATAATTTTTTGAACATCTGTTACGCCATTCAACACCATCTCATTAATATCTTTTTGTTCTATCCATGAAGGCCAGATACAAATTCTATGACCATCTTTGATTGTTTTTTCCATTCTTTTGTGAACTTCTGCATTCCTAGGTTCATTATCGAAAACAATAAGCGCATTATCATGATTTCGTAGACCTCCCATGTTACCATCTGCACCTGCCATTGCTATGGCATTATTAAGGAAAAAACTATCAATGCCGCCCTCGACAACAAAATATGTTTCTTCGAAATTCACCTTATCCAGACCAAAAATTTTTGGTTTGTCATCTCTAAACATGATAGTGATGTATCTCAAACCATCAGGATCAAAACCCCGTGCCGAAACACCGAACACATTATTTTCTTCGTCAATAAAAGGCAAGATTAGTCTTGGTTCGTCTTTCTTGAAATTTTCGAATTTGTTGGGCAAAACAGTGTTGATCCAAGTTTTGAACTTGGGTGCATAAAACATTCTATAGTGTTGGTGTGATGGAATTTGTCTTTGTTGTATATATTTCTTCACTGGATGATCATATTTCAACTGACTAATTTTCTTGATTTTCTTTAGTGGATTTTCATTAAATACAGGTTTGATTTCTTCCAATTCAGCAGTAACCGGAAGTTCTTCTTTTGGAGTGCCTTTATTTTTATCAATGAATTTTTGTGATATGTATGAGCGATACCCATCTGGATCAATTGATTTCAAAAAATTATTGAAAGAGCGACTTTCACCACAGTTATGACAATAAAAAGTGAAGGATTGTTGCTTGTTTTCTAACAACCAACCCCTTGCTTTTGATTTAGATTTTTGTGAATCGCCACAAAAAGGACATCTGAAATTATACTTATAAGGTGATTTATGAACAATTTTGAAACGTTCAAGACGATTGGAAAGCATCATTACATGCTCTACATCAACATAATCTGCCATGGTATAATCTTTCTCTTTTTATGTAATTAATTATAAAGAGAATATCACATCAGAAATGGTCTGTCAACCCCCAAAAAACAACGCCCAAGGGAAAATAGTAAGTATGAATGCTACAAGTGCGACTGCACCTAAAACATACCATTTCCAGTTTTCTAGTTTGCTAATACGTTGGTTTTGATCTTCAAATTTCTTGTCAAAGTTTTCGTTCATAGACTTCATAGCATCCATAATTTCTTTATGCCTCACATCTCTTTGCTCGTTTAATTCTGCTTTGAAATCTTCCATGCGCTTGTTGAATTCCTTGTGAAAATCCATTTCGTCTTTGTTATGTTGGACGAATTTCTTTTCTAGTATTTCTATTCTTTTTTCGTTATTTTTCAACATTGCTTCCTGAACTGCCAAATTTTTTAATACCTCTGATATCTGACTAACCACACTATCAAACTTGCCAAACAAATTCTCTATCTGGTTTATATCTTTTTTAATAAGGGCAATATCTGTTACTAATATGTTTATATCATCATCCGACATTAAAAAATCTCCCGTTTTCTTTTTATTTATCTGTTATAGGATTGCTGATAAATGCCAATAACAATATTTTGCTGTTGTATTAATGCTCTCAAATCACTAATATTCAAAGATAAATTTTCATATTCAGATGTTGTTAGTCCAATCAAAACTGGTTCTGATCCGGTAGATTGTATTTGCGCAAAAACTTCTTGGTAGTTCTCTTGTGTTATTACAATCCATTTGACATCTCTTGCTTGAACCTGATCAACAACAGGAACAATAGGTGCAGGTCTATCAATAGGGACTTCACGTATTTCTATTCTACTTTCTGGTCCTATATCATTTGTACTACAAGCACTAATTGTTAATATAAGTGTCAAACAAAAAAGGACATTCAGAATTGAATTCTTGACCATTTTGTGCGTTCCTTTCATTATCTGTTAAAGGTGATCCAGACAGTATTTCAAAACATCTCATTGCATTATCAGAAGCATTATTAATTATTCTTTGAACCAATTCTGGTTTAGAGTATGCAAGAAAATTTAAGTCATGTCTACCTAATCTTTCTCTTAATCTAGAATTATCTAATCTAATTATTTGCATTTCAGATTGTGCGTTATCATAATCATCTCTTATTATCTGGTACTCATTATTCAAATAATCTATGGTGTCAGTTTGTTTCGCAACTGCTTCTTCTAATTGACTTTGGTTTTCTTTCAGTTGAATGTTATTTTCTGTCAACTGAATGATAGTATCTTGTGTGTGATTATAATACCAGTAGGCACTTCCACCTATGGTTGTAAAAAGTAAAACCATGAATATTATTATATATGTACGCATTTTACCTCAGTGTCAATTTATTTATTTGTTAATGATATTTATAATCAGAACGGTTTCACCAAAAAAAGACCCCCTAAAAGGAGGTCTTTTCATAAATTATTTTCATGAAAGATTTATTCATCATCTTCCATATCGTCTTCATCTTCTTCTTCATCATCTTCCATATCGTCTTCCATATCGTCTTCATCATCCATTTCTTCTTCGTTGATGATAGATTCCAATGCAAGACGAATACGTGCTTTCATTTCATCTAAGCGCCTCTTTGACTGCCAAAGGGTTCTTGTTGATTGTTTCTGCTACAATTTTATTTACAGACATTTATTATTCCTTTCTGTGATTTTAGTTTATATGTGTATTTATTATTTATACAATTTCGATAACGTGCTTGGTCCAGCAACACCATCTACAGCAAGACCATTTTTTCTCTGGAAATTCTTCAATGCGGCAGAAGTGCCAATGCCAAAAATACCATCTACATTTACACCCAATGCTCTTTGAAGTTTTTCTACTTCTGGTCCTTTTGAACCTCTCATGAGTGTAGTAGTGCTATTTTGAGACTTAGCAGAAGTTCTTGATCCTGATAGAACATTTTTTGCTTTTTCGTATCTTGAAGTTCTATCTGATAGACCTATAGTTCCACCATTAACTCTTTTTGACATACCAACAATATCATTGTTATCTGCATATCTTTCTAGGTTGTTTTCTTTCCAAAACCATAATGCTGTCTCTAGAGAACCTTTTTTGGTATCAATATAATCTGCAACTTCATCTGCGCTTAGACCAATCGTTCTACCAAATGCAGTATAGTTGTTACGTCCCGTCAATTGTTTGACGCCACGTCCGCGAAACTTCCAACCATCACCTTCATGAATATTGCCTAATGCACCGCGCTTTGAACGATTTTTATCCATATAAACATAGTTTGCCAATTTTTCAGGATTTCTTTCATACTCACGTGCTTTGCTTATTGTTTTAAAATATCTTTTACCGAATACCTGCATTAATCTTTCAGCAGAATAGTTCAAGTTTTCTTCTTTTCTTTTATAGTCAACAGATTCATGCCCTGTCTGTGCCATGAAACCAGCAATACGATTTGGTGTATTTATATCATACTTGTCAAAAAGTTCTACTGCTACTTCATACCATTCTCCTGCATTACGGTTTGAAGAAAGTATTTGCTTAAATTGATCTAATGTTATTTTCATGTTTTTTCCCCTAATATCTTTCTCAATGACTTGGGTTTTCCTTTTTTATTTTTCTTTTTGTATCTGCGCATTTGTGCTGGGGTAAGTCCTGGTTCACCATCTGGACCAACACCGATACCTGCAATGTGACCTGAACCAGCAGAAACTGTAGGTTCTTCGCTCAAAAAATTTTCCAAAAGTGCATTTTTACCCTTG
>Ga0099846_1000174_pt1 | contig 26275 bp, 51 predicted proteins | sample CB_VirMetaG_FD_78180 | JGI IMG/M metagenome (GOLD analysis project Ga0099846, IMG submission 78180) | Freshwater to marine saline gradient viral communities from Chesapeake Bay - CB_1504_1 Viral MetaG | ecosystem: Environmental > Aquatic > Marine > Coastal | place: USA: Chesapeake Bay... | reverse complement strand
GCCGCCCCCGCCGTCCCCATCCCCCGACCCCGCCCCGTCGCCCTCGCCATAGCCGTAGCCGTCGCCGCAGCCGTAGCCGTAGCCGGAGCCGTCGCCATAGCCGTAGCCGTAACCCTTTGGCTTCTTCCCATAGATCATTTCAGCCATATCAACGCCCCTGCACCTTAGCCGCCCTCCATGCGGCCTCTGCAATCGCATCGACGGTGAAAATAGCCGTAACGCCTTCAAGTGTAATCTCAGGCAAAACAGCGCTGATCTTGCAGTCCTTGGTCGGCCCTTTTTCACCAAGGCCAAACACACCACCTACATCGCTTGACCAATACAGCGCCATGCGGGCTTGCGTCAGCGTGATAGGGCGGGCGCTGGTATCTGTGCAGTAACCAAACACCACGCCGCGCTTGTCAGTGCAGACAATAACCGGGCGGGCATCATGTGACTTGGGTTTCGTAACTGGCGCGGTAGCCTCTCCTACAAACATAGCAGCGATTTGCTTAAGTTGGCCGTATGTCATATCGTCGATGTTCATTTTGCTTCTCCTATGTAACGTGCCGGCAGTTCGCCAGCGTCTAGCATTTCCATAAGGATAGATGCGGGACCGCTGATAGCGCGGTCGCCAGTTGCCCAGCGGTGAATTGTCGATCGGTCGGCAATGCGCAAGATGCGGGCTGTCTGTGCGATAGACAGCTCCTTGGCGTTGCGGATACGGTTGAACTCGGCGGGGGTCATGCTGCCTCGGAATATAGATTGCGGTGGGCTTCGTGATAGGCTGCATTCATGCCAGAAACATAATCTGCAAACCACTTGCAAGCGGCTTGATAGTTCTTGGCACGCTGCCATGCAGGGCGATTTTGTGCATACTTTTGACCGCTCACATAATCGACGCGCAACTCACCATTGATATGACGGCAAGCATATTCAAAACCGTATATGCGAATTCCAACGTGCAGTTCACCTTCAGCGATTGCGGCGGAAGTTGGTGCGAGGATGATTTCGATGGTCATTTTCATATTCCCTATCATGGTGGACAGTGTCCGTTGCGTTGAAACCCTTCTATGCGCATTAGTTGCTCTTGGCAACACCTAATCGCACATGGCTCAAACTTTTTTCACACCCGCCTGACCGCGACAACATCACCCCCGGAACCTTCGGGCCTCGTGCTGTAGTCATGTATCCAGACCAGTTGTTTTGCTGTGTAGGTGTTCTGAAAATCGCAAAATCCATTGCGTAGCTGCACATGGTATTGGGTTCCATCGTCGCGGGGTAGCTTAGTCCCGGTTATCTTTGTGAAGCCTGGGGCTGGGATGTCAGCAAACATTGGTTTCTTTGGCGGCTTTCCGGGCCATCAGGCGGCGCGTCAGCGGATCATCGCTTGCTAGTGTCTCGGACGGCGGGCGCTCACCCTTCAGCCAGTCGGCCTCGAACCCTTGCCAGCCACGGACCTGGCACTTGGCCAACGCAGCCTCCAGCGGCCAACCAGCTTTCCGGGCTTCGTCAGCAATCCCGGCCAGCGCGGTTTCCGTCAACGGTGCGCCTTTCCGCTTTCGCAAAGTTTGAAAATCGATCCAGACCCGTTCTGAAACCTCAGCGGGCTTGGCAGCAAGAACCGGGGCCTTACGCGTGCGGGTGTTATTTCCGGGGGTATGGGTAGGGGGGTTAGATATATTTTCATTGGGGGGAAGGGAAAGGGGGGCGTCACTTGTGACGGTTGTGATGCTTTGTGACGGTTGTGACGCTTTGTTTTTGCGGTAACGCTCTTGCCGAATTGCACCCGATGAACGTGGTTTTGGTTCGGCGCGCACTTGCGCTTCAAGTTCCGCAATCGCCTCTAACAAAGCGTCACCTGTTACGCCTGCTGCCATCAAGTGACGGACTGCCGTAGCAATAACACTCATTGTTCGCCCCTCACTGCCTGATAGGCCCCGTGGAAGCGTCCGAACGCTGTTCCAGTCTCACCATTGCGGCGCTTAGCAAGGATAAACTCGATTTCACCCTTGGCGGCGTCCATCTTGGTTTTCCAATCGTCATATTTGGCACTACCCTGTTCTGGCTCATCCTGCTTAAGGTAGTATTCAAGGCGCATCAGGAATAGCACAGCATCTGCATCCTGCTCGATCTGTCCGCTATCGCGCAAGTCAGAAAGTTGCGGGCGCTTGTCAGGGCGATTTTCGACCGAGCGTGAAAGCTGTGCCAGCGCGAAGATCGCAACACCGTTATCTTTCGCCATTGCCTTCAGTCCGCGCGAAACTTCAGACACCGCTTCATATGTGGACCGGCCTTTGTTGTCCGGGTGCAGCAATTGCAGGTAGTCAATCACTACCAGTTCCAGCTTGTAACCATTGGCTTCCATGCGACGTGCGTGGCGACGAACAAGCCGGTTCAGGCGTCCGATAGTCAAAGACCCCGCGTCAACGATTTGAAACGGCAACTGGTGGGCCTTCGCTTGTGCCTTGCGCACTTCCATCGACTGCCACGTGCTCAGATCACCGTCGCGAATGTTGCTATAGAACACGCCACGTTCGCCGCTAAAGCATAGGTCTGAGGCCATGCGCGCGGCAAGTTCCGTGCTGGACATTTCCAACGACACAAACAATACCCCATGCCCTGCCTCAGCTGCGCCAAGGGCGTAGGATAGCGCAAGCGCAGTCTTGCCCATGCCGGGACGCCCTGCCCCTATCACAAGCTGCTTAGGGCGCATTGGGCCTAGTAGTTGGTCCAACTCAGGAATGACTTGGCATTGCACTCCGTTGTTCTTGTTGTCATAGCTGGCTAGCAGTTCATCGAAGGCTTGCCCCCCGGTAGGCTGGTGGATGCCATCGCCGCTTTCCAGCGTGATTGCCGCGTCTGCATGGGCTATAATCTCCTGCGTGGTTGCAGCTAGATCGTCGCAGGCTTCCGCAGCCACCTTAAGCCCTGCCTGAATACGACGGCGTGTTGCCAGTTCTGACAGCAGGCGCGCAGTGTCTAGCGCCACCGAATAAATGCAACTAACCGGGTTATTGGTCAGGCGCGCAAGGTAGGGAATGCCACCCATTGCCTCTAACGCCCCGTCTCCTTCAAAATACGGCTTCAGGGTAACACCCGACACCGAACGGCCCTTTGCGCTTTCGATCAGTATGGTTTCAAACATGCGCGCGTGCAGATCGAGCGCGAAATCATCCGACTTTACAATGTCCGCAACATCTTCAATATTGCCATTGCTGACCAGCAAACCGCCGATCAGGTCGGCTTCGGCTTCCCAATTTGACAGGCTCATTTCTGCACCACGAATGCTTGAAAAAACATCGTATATGCAAACGTGCGAAGGCTTACCCAAAGCGTTGATTGCGCCAGTTCGGGCTTATCGACCTCGGTCTTTCGCATTGCCGAATAAACGGCATAAGCATCATCCGCAATCTTCGCATCGCAGACGATAAGCCGCAACGGCTTGCAATCAACGCGGCTATCTTGTAAATCAGCACTCATTCGATTGGCCTCCATGTGACCAGTTGATAGGGCGAGTGTTCGAGCGCCGTTGCCATGTCGCTCACCTCGCCCGCCCTTCATACCCTAATCGGCATCAGGATGCAACGCGGCGCGCACATTCTGCCAATAGCGCTCCTGCCGTGGCGTATCGAATTGCGCCAGGCGTCTTGCTCGATGGTCTGGGTCCGGGCGCATGGTGCGTTCCAATGCGCGACGGGCTAACCATTTGCGGATCATAGGCCGATACTCCACTCAGCTTCGCTTTGGTGACTGTCTCTAATTCGTTGGCGTTCATCCTCATCGATCAGCAAGCCATGATGGCCGTCACAAGCGAAGCGCGTAAAATAGACGCCTCGCCAATTAGCCCGTTGAGAGCAGAAGTTACATATCGGCCCGCGTTGCTTGGCACGCATTTTGAGAACGGTCATGTCCCTATCTCCACTTCTACACGCCCCGGCTTTTCGGGGTCCATAAACCTGAACACTGGCAAAAATCGCTTATCATTGACCTTCAAGGCGTCCGCGATGCCGTCAAAATATGGCTTCATGCGGTTCGGAAAATTGATCCTGTCACCAAGGTCGTTCGGCGGGTAGAATGTGACGGTTATCACAATATCCCCATCGGGAACCTTGGGTGCGGTTCCGAAATAACTCTGCGTCGCGCTCTTGGCGTCTTCGCGGTGCTTTTTCGTGGCGTTGATCTTGGCCCATTGCCCATTGCTGTTTGCATGGCCTGCCAAGACGGACGAGGGAAACGGTAGCATGATCACCGCGAAAGATACCCTTCAAGCGCCTTTAGCGTCGATCTACGGAACGGACCTTCACCACGCGCAAACCGGCGAACCGTGTCGTAATTCAAGCCCGTTGCATCAGCCACGCGCGGCAAAATACGGTCGCTCAATCGGCTTCGGATTTCATCTTCGGTCATGCTACACCCTCATTGCTTGGCAGGCAGTTAACCGGCTTTGCATTAGCTTCCAAACTGCGCCGCGCATTCATAACGAGACGCACACCATTCATATATTGCTTGGCCAGCAATGCACGAGCCTGTGCGTCCTTGATGCTGATGCGACCGGCGCGAAGGGCAATCAGGTCGTCTGCAATGCCTTTCACGATAGCATCCAGGCTATACTGATCAGCATTTTCTGCGAGGTCGTCTTGCACGGTCTATCTCCTTCTTTATGGCACAAAGCAGCGCATGGGCGCGGTAAAAATTACCCCATTGCTCATAAGACGCACCTGACAATTGCGGGCGCGTAGGAGAGCTATGCGCACAAAAATTGCAAACAAGGGGTCTTTGCCAATTAGGATTATCCGCATCGCGTTCAGTTTCCTGCTCACAAATTACGCATACGAACGGTTCCAAAGGTGGGGGCGGTGGTTTGCGTTTTATCACCAATTTCACCTTGGCGTATTCGGTTCTCACCGAGCATTCTCCTATTGACTTGCCTGCAACCTAATGCAAGATAAGCTGCATGGCAACGGAGAAAACACACATGGCCGAAACTGAAAAACCGACCGGACTTGCATTGCTACGAATGCCCTTCCCGCCAAATCAAATTAGCAAGCTACCAAAAGAAACGCGGGTGCAGGCCGATGAACGTAAGGCCCGCAAGCAAGGTTGCATGGTTTGGAAATGCCCTAAATGTGGCGGCGCTCATCACAAGGACGCAGTGCATCTTGATTACGTAGGACATGCCGCGCTTACGGATCGACTGCTTGACGCGGACCCGCACTGGTATTGGGAGCCATACGTCGCCCCCGGCCTGCCCAATCCCGGGAATGGAATGTGGATCAAGCTATGGGTCTGCGGTCAATCGCAGATTGGTTATGGCCATGCAGACGGAAAATCAGGCGGTGACGCGATCAAGGAAATCATCGGGGACGCGCTGCGCAATGCCGCCATGCGTTTCGGTGCTGCGCTTGATCTGTGGCATAAGGGCGATCTGCACATAGGTCATGATGAGGTGGAGGCGCACCAGAAGCACCCTACGCAACTGACCAACGAGCAAGCCCCACAAGGCCCCGTCACCGATGCCGAATGGGCAATCCTTACGGACCTGATCGAAAAGACCAAGGCCGATGCAAAGGCATTCTGCACTGCGTTCAAGATCAAGAGCGTGAAGGAAATGCCGTCTGCACAGTTTGATCGCGCACGCGCCATGCTGAACAAGAAGCTGGCCGCGATGGCACCGGCTGATGATCTTGGCGGGGACGAAATCAAATACTGAGGATCGACATGCAAAACGTATATCTCGACATTGAAACAATACCCAACCAGTCGCCGGAATACCGCGCCAAGGTTCGGGAGACGATCAAGCCACCCGCCACGATCAAAAAACCCGAAAGCATCATGGCATGGCTTGAGGAAAATGCTGAAAGTGCAACAGACGAAGCCGTAGCCAAGACCAGCTTTGACCCGGCTTTCGGGAATATTTGCTGCATTGGCTGGGCAATCGATGACGGCGAAGTGCAAAGCCTGTCTGCTCATATTGTGGCGGATGAAAAGGCTATGTTGCAGTCGTTCTTTGACGCGCTGCCTAAAATGGGTATGGCCTGCTTTATCGGGCACTACATCAGTGGGTTCGATCTTCGGTTCATTCTATGCCGCGCTATTGTGCTTGGGGTGGCAATTCCCAAGATCATCCCGCGTGATATCAAGCCATGGTCACAGGACATTTTCGACACCATGGTTGCATGGTCTGGCGCAAAGGGCACTATCAGCCAAGACCGGCTTTGCGAAGCGCTTGGGCTATCCGGCAAGGGCGACTTTGACGGCTCTATGGTTGCCGCCGCTTGGGCCAATGGAGAGCATGAACGCATCGCCGCTTATTGCCGGTCAGATGTTGAAACCGTGCGCGCGATTCATCGCCGCTTTGTTGCGGTCGGATATTGAAAGGGAACAATATGGTAGGCTCTGTCAACAAAGTGATTATCGTCGGCAATCTTGGGGCCGATCCCGAAGTGAAGTCTTTCCAAAACGGTGGCCGCATTGCCAACTTGCGCATCGCCACTTCGGAAAGCTGGAAGGACAAGAATACCGGTGAGAAGAAGGAGCGTACCGAATGGCACAGCGTTGTCATTTCAGGAGACGGGCTTGTGGGCGTGGCTGAACGCTATCTGCGCAAAGGCAGCAAGGTCTACATCGAAGGCCAATTGAGGACGCGTAAATGGCAGGATCAATCGGGCGCAGACCGCTACTCAACCGAGATTGTCCTGACCGGCCCAGGCGCAGTTTTGACGATGCTGGACGGCGCACCCGGTGCTGGTGGTGCGGGTCAATCGTCAATGAGCAACCAGCGTCAGGGTTCCCAGTCGGATGCCACAGGCCCCGGTGCCGGTGATATAGACGACGACATCCCATTCTGACCAACCGCAGCATTTTCTAATCCCGCAAGGGTCGCCGGGCTGGCATCCCGTATCACTGCCTTAAATCATAGGAGACTGGCATATGAGTGACGACCGCCTGCGCTTGCTGATCGAGCGCGCCGAACGATTGATCGAAGAGCGAAAGGGCCTGAACGACGATCTGAACGACGTCTACGCAGAGGCTAAAAGCGCCGGATATGACGCCAAAATCATGAAGCAGGTTATCCGACTGCGCGCGATGAAACCGGACGACCGGCGCGAAATGGAAACCGTGCTTGATCTGTACAAGTCGGCACTAAATATCGACTGATGGCCAAACCGCCTAACGCAAAAGAGCGCCGCCACATTGGGAAGGTCAAGCAATTGCCCTGCCTAGTGTGCGGCGTTTGGCCGGTAGATGCTCACCACGTCATCGGATATGCCGACCGCATGGGCAGGGCACCGAAACGCCATGACCGGGTTGTGCCGCTTTGCAAGCCCCATCACGATGTTCAGCATGGCCCTAAAACCAGCGCTCATGCGCTAAGCCATAAAGGCTTTTATGAGTGCTATGGTATAGACCTGATGGCGGAAGCGGAAAGATTGGCACATGACAGCTTATAGCAAAAATGGACATTGGGTTCCGACCATACCCAATCAAATCTGTATTCATTGCAGTGTGACATATACAGCGCATCGGAAAGGGCAGGAGTTTTGCTCTAAATCATGCGCACAGACGCACAGGGCAAAATTAAAAGCTCAATCCACACATACTGAAAGAACGTGCCCTGGGTGTCAAAAGAAATGGATGGGCGCACCATCTAATCCATCGCGCTTTTGCTCAAAAGCCTGCATATTTGAAAGCGGAAAATGGGAAAAATCTTTAAACAAAACTTGCCTTTGTTGCGGCAAGGAGTTCAAGAAATCACCTAAAAAAGTGGGGAGTTATTGCTCGCGAGAATGCGCAAATACTCCCCATCAAGAGCGCGTTAAAAAGATATGCGTCGAATGCAATTCTGAATTTTCTGTTTTGGCAAGCCTTAGAAACCAGCAAACATGTAGTGCAAAATGTCGGACAGAATACTTCAAACGCGACCGAAGCCATGCTTGGTCTGGTGGTGTCGTTCAGCAATCCGGGCGCAAATATAGGAGGATAGATCGCGATGGTTATGAGGCTAAATATGATGGAGAGCACAGATTAATTGTAGCCCGTGAGATTGGTCGCAATCTAGTGCGAGGTGAGGTTGTGCTTTGTCTGGACAAAGACCATGAAAACATGTCGCCTAATAATTTTTTCCTATGCCCTTCATTTAAGGAAGCTGGGTTTATTCTTTCCGGTGTGGTGGAATGGCCTAAGTCATCAAACTTAAATCAATACAGAGATTCTGGCTATATCAGGCCATCAGTGAATATAGTCCTACATGAATGGGAAAATGGGAAGCGATTGGGTGGCAAAAGCCGCCATATCACGAGGCACCCGCAAGCAGATGAAATCATAAAGCGCCGAAAAGCCGGAGCTACGGTTAAAGAACTCGCTAAAGCATTTGATACTTCAAATTCTAATATGGCAGAAGTCATAAGGCAGCGTTTGTGATGGCTAGTAATATTGCCAATGAACCGCCCCTGATATTTGAAGCGCGCCTTGGTGGATTGTTTCCAGCAAATAGAATGGCCGAGGAAGCCATGCTAGAGGTCCGTGGGCGCGTGCAAGTTCAAATCCGGGGCGGCACTGCTAATCAGCGGCGGAGGGGCCTGTATTGGGTCTGTGCGGGCATTGTAGTGCAGATATTGAACGATCTGCATACCATGACGCTGACCGAAAAGGAATTGCACGATATAACCCGTGACAAGTTCGGCATGTATGATGAGTTCAAACTGCCGAGCGGGCAATCGTTCAAGCGCTATCACTCAACCAGTAATCGCGCCATGAACGAAGCGGCCCGCGCTGATTATACAACGCGGGCCTTGGGGCTTTGGTCTACATGGACTGGAGTTGATATTACAACACTTCGTCAAGAGGCTGATCGACTGGGATGCTAACAAGCCCCTGCTGCACCATAAACGCCAATTCAGAAACCCTGCGTATTTCCGTCTCGATGTATTCCACGGGCACGCCGTCAGGGTGTTGCGCCACCAGTGTTGCCAGACGTTCGGCTAGGGCGGTTAGTTCGGTCATGTGTTTATTGCCTCCAATATGGCGTTTCCGATAAGTTCAGGGATGGCGGGAACTACGGCGTTTCCAAGGGCTTTTACGGCAGCTTGGTCCACGTATGGGGGAATCCCATCATGCCCTCCACACACGAAGGGCAGGTTTCTTTCTCGAAATGCGCGTTCAAGCTGATTTGCTTCCCTATACGCAGACGCCTCTTGAGTGACGGATGAGATAAGTTCCCCCTGTCTCGATAATCGCTGGCCAGAGGGGTAGGCAACAACCCAAAGCCTGTCGCGGAAATGTGGGGCACCAACGGCTCCCGCTGGTATGCACTCCCATTCCGCATCAAGCCCGACCTTGGCCATCGTCCCAAGGACGGGGCCAAACCAATCAAGCAGGTTTGGGCTGTTCTCCACGATGACGTAGGATGGTCGAAGTTCGCAAATAAGGCGCGCGTATTCATACCAGAGGCGACTTCGATCCCCATCCAATCCAGAACCAGTCCCAGACGATGAAAGGTCCTGGCACGGGAACCCTCCACAGATAACGTCAACGGCAATTCCATCGGCAGTAAGTCGCTCTGCGGTGAGTTCGCGCACGTCTCGGTAGCAAGGCACACCTGGCCAGTGCTTTGCGAGGACTTTGCGCGGGAACTCTTCGATTTCGCAGAAGGCGACTGTTTCGAAGCCGTTGTATTTTCCGTCATGGTTAGCCCTTTCAAGTCCTAAAGAGAAGCCGCCAATACCTGAAAAAAGATCAAGCACGCGCAGATTGGTCATGCTGCGAGCCTTTCTATTTTCTGGCGCGCAAAGGTTTCACGCTTTATTGCGTTTACCAGTGACGCAAAGTTTTTATCGGTTTCTATCATGGTTTCAGCACGATCTACTCCGTGCATAATAGTAGAATGATCCCGTCCACCAAACACCCTGCCGATATGCCCATATGAATAATGTGAGTATAGGATAGCCCAGCAGGCAAAGCGGATATTTGAAAGCCATCGCGGTCCTTTAGGGCGGTCCAGGTCTGCAATGCTAATCCGCGTCATCCATGCAGCAGCTTCCTTGACCTCTGCCACTGAATACGGCGCGTCCGGCTTACCCATGTTGTAAACGTCTTTCGCCTTTGGGTGCAGGTGAACAAAGCAAAGGCCGCTGATTGTGCGATGATCCAGCTTCTTGGAGCATACACGGCATGTTTTGGTGCGGCGGCGGCTTTCCTTTGATCGGCAAACGCCACAAATCCCGCTAATATTGCCATGGCGCAAAAAGTCTTTGCACTCACTGCATTGCCGAAGTGGCTTTTTCTCACGCGCTACAATGACCTTATGCCATCGACACAGGCCGCTTTTATTTTTCGGGCCTACGTTGTCCTTGCAGCCCTTATATGCACATGGTGTTTTTGCAGCATACTTCCACATTACCATATACTCCACACCACAGCGCCGATGATAAGCCACAGGCAAGCGGATATGCACGCGGCTATGATCATGCCTTTTGCGAAATGGGTCATTGGTCTTGCTCCGGTGGGAATGCAGGAAGGATTATAGGGCACCACAAAGTGGCATTCGGTTTTTCGATGGCCACGCCTTTGTCGCAGACATCCTCACCCCACCACCAATAGCCGCGGCAACCATATGTGGCATTTCGCCAGCCTGCCACCATAACGCGCTCCAAGTCAGGCGCGCTCTCTATCGGTTGCCAATCACTCACTTCACACCCCCTTCCTTGGCTTCCACCCAGCGCCTTCCTTTGAGTTGCTGAATTGTAACAGGTCCGTCTTGACCGTATACCACAGCGTAGTGCTGTATTTCCTTCATCGACGTTGCCCAAGCAACAGGCCATCCATCTTGCACAATCCTGTAGCTAGTGATGTGTGATTTTGCTTCCAGTTCACGCAGGCGAAAAACCTGCAATTCCGGCATTTCATCACCCCATTGGCTGATTGCTTGTGGCGTAATATCCAGCTTGCGGGCAAGCGCTGCCTTACTGCCGTATCGCTTGACTACCTCTTGTGTTTTCATCGATGCCTCATCTTTTTTGTGAAAGATAGCTTTACATACGCGAAAGATGGCTTTATGCAAGCACTCATCGGCAACGGAGACACGGAAAATGACCAAACCCACATTTCGCCATGCACCGCCAAGCAACGGGCGCTACCAGATGCTTGCCTATACAAACCCATCGCAGGCAATCGAATATTTCATCCCTGCCAAGAACGACGCAGCAGCTATCAAGGCGTGCAAGTTTGAAGCTGACTATGCCTGCCGTGACTTCGTGATCGTTCGCGATGGTTCGGGACGGGTTATTTACGATGGCCCTGCGCATGATCGTGTTTTGGTTCGGGGGATTGCGGCATGACTTACAAAAATATGGCCCCGACCGAAGCAGACGCAAAGTGGTTCGTCACCTTTCAGGTCGCTAGCCACACACCTGTCCGCAAGTTTGGCTTTAGCGATGAAATACAGGCGCGCTTGTTTGCCGAAAAGTGCAAGCGCGACCTTGATCTTCGCGTTGAACTATCAGGTGTGGCATGAACCCCGCAACAGGCTGGCAGGTCCGCCGCACAGACGCGCCGTTTGATCCTTGGGACGCAAGCAATCTAGAACATGGAGTCACATTCCACGGACGCGACCGGGCTGAAGTTGAACGCGAGATCGCAGGATATGAGGCGCAGCTTTTCACAGATGCGCGCTGGCAGGTGATGGAAGGGATTGGGTGATGGAACAACCGTTCAATTGGGAAGACTGGAATGCACAGCTTGACGCAAAGCTGCTTGCATTGGCGGAATGCCTGAAGCGCTGGAACGAGGCCGAGGCCGCGATAGCGCAAGAGCGTATTGCAGTGGCGCGGGATTTGCGGGCGATAATTGAGGATGCAACCAATGCCTAACTACTCACCTCGCCGCGACTTCATCGGCGCGCTTGCTGCGTGTCTTGGGATGATCGCCGTTGCAATCGCCGGATTGGCAATCTTGGCAAGTATTATGGAAGGACCGCTATCATGACCGACATTCCAGATTGGGCAGGCAAGCGCGCCTGTGAACTGCTGAATATTGAGTGCGGCTACACGCGATACACTTGGCCAGAAGCACGCCCAGACCTTGGCGTCCGCACCGTCGCCAAGCTGGTCATGCAGCACGAACAACCACCCATCGATCCCGATGTGGAAGCAGTGAAGCGGATCATTCGCGCTTGGTATGGTTTCAGCGACAATATCCGCACCAACCCGTATTACGAGCCGGGAAGCTATGAACGCGCCGTCGCCCAATACAAGCAGGAGAGGTCCAATGGTTGAGCGCCGGTATTTGCAATTCAAGAACTGGCGCACTGGCGAAGTGTCGAACAAGATCGAAGTGACCGGCAAGACCGAACGCCAGATCGAGCGCATTGAACGCGGTATGCTGATCAACTGCGATGTTGAAGGTGGCTGGTTTGTCCATGACGTAGTTGAGCACGCATGACCACCCCCATCGCCACCCGCGTCATCACAGACCCGCACACCGGCCATCAAATCCGCGTCCCTGCCCACATTTACGCACCAGAGCCGCGCAAGGCCGCTGTGCCTATGCGTGATTGGCTGGATCGCAAACGCTAACCCCCGCTACATACCGCCGCCAGTGCATCCTTGAAGCCGAGCGCCTGTGCTTTGAGGACATAACTCAGGACGAATACGAAGCTGGCGCGCTTGTGCTTATGGCCCTGGAAATGGCGGGCGTTTGGGAGGTGGTTGACAGTCCAGCCAGTCGCCTATAATATGGCGACCATGAGAGAATGGAAACACTACTTGAACGCGATTGAAGCGCGGAGCTTGGCAAAGATCAAAGCACAGCAAAGCGCTTTATCACTGGAAAAGCGCCGCCTTCGCAAACGTGCTTCTAAGCGTATGGAAAGGAACAAGGCATGACCGATCACACCCCAGACAGCGCCGGTAAGGATGTGATGACCGAAAAGAGTGCGCGCAAGATCGCTGCGGGGCTGGCTTTTGTAGGCAGTGCGTTCATCACAATGGCGTTTGGCCTGTGTGGCATTTTCGGAGTGATTGAAGGCTCAATGAACCCATTGGCCCTAGCATTTGCTCTACCGATCACCGCGACAGGATTGCGCGCCATTTTGCAGGAGCCACACCCATGACCCTAACCCCTAAACAGATCACAGACGGATGGTTGCCGCATGATGGTGGGCCTTGTCCGGTGTCGCTGGATAGCAAGCCGGGGGTTAAGTTCAATACCGGCCTAGATTACCCGCCAAGTTGGAAGCTAGCCTCACTCTGGGTCTCGGCAGATTATGGCTTTGACTGCTGGCAATGGGAAACTAGCGAGGCGACACCACCGCGTCGCATCATCGCCTACAAGCCGGAGCAAAACCCATGACAGACCCCGCGCCATGCCCATTTTGCAGTAGCGCTAATATTAAACTGTTCATCGGCTTGTCAGAAATCCATGATGGGGAAGTTCATTGCGAAAATTGTGGTGCAACGTCTGGCAATCACCCCACCGAAGCCGAAGCCCTCGCAGCATGGAGCGCGCGCACTGTGCATAATGACTTGGTGGGGGCGTTGAAGGCGTGTCATGCGCAATTCAACTTCTACGCCACAGAGCATCGCAATGCTGGCAAGCACGAAAAGGCTGCAACAAATCAGCGGTTTGCAGACCTGTGTGCAGATGCCCTCACCCGCGCGACCGGAGCCGCGTCATGAGCGCTTATGAACACATGCGTAACAAACCACCCGTCACTAGAGCACAGGAAAAGCTATATCGCAACTGGCGAGCATATCTGCGGAATAGCAAGCTGACTGAGCCTGAGCAGCATAGACGCGCTTCACAATACGCAGATATGAGCCGCCCAGTTCCCAAGGATCAATCATGAGCCAAGATAAGACCGAAGTTGTCGTTACGCAGGCGGATCGTGAAAAGGCCATCGAGTTGGCAACCATCCTGTTTGGCAATGGGCATAGCATCACAAACTTGCTGCGTTCAACCGAGCGGCATTTCATGCTGGATGCCTTCGCTAGTCACCGCCCCCTAACCCCTGCCCAAGCAGCGGGGCCGGTGGGTAAGTTCAGCTTGGGCGAGCGCGTTACCAAGACCAAAGGCAGCGCATGGACGGGCAAAGTCGTCGGCTTCTATTCCACCAACCTAACACCCATTGGTTACGCGATTGAAAGCGAGAATGAGCCGGGTAGCGTCCAGATTTACCCTGAAAGCGCTCTTGCCGCTATCCGCGCTCTAAAGCCCTAACCCCATACCGCTGGGAATTGGCTGGTCCCCCTATACAAGCCAGACAGGTTGCAGCGGACATAGGCCAGCGTCTTAACCGGCGCTGGCCTTAGTCGTTAGGCAACTATCTGCTGAGCCAAATATAGCAACCCATCGCCGTATTTCTCGCCAAAAAACGCATGTCCTGCTGTGTTTGGGTGCTGCGGATCGCCACTTGCCGGGAAGTAGGCCGATGAACCTGCTACCCCCGCCGGAACCCATGCAGCGCCCGCCGCGCGTGAACCGTCGATAAAGTAGGCCCCGTTAGCAATCCACTCAGCTTCGGTTGTGCCGAAGACGTCATTGAAACCATTCTTCATATCATTGAGCCAGTTTGTCGGCTCTGCCAGTTGCGGCGCGTTAGCCCCAAACGGAACGACAATGAGCGCATTGGGCTGCATGGCCCGAAGCCGTGCCAAAGCGGTAGAAACGTCCGTGCGGCGCGTTCCATCGAACGTCGCAGATGCGTCATTGATCGAGGTCGGAACAACAACAAAGTCGCGATTTGCGCCCATCACAATGCCCTCGGATAGCGCGTTGTCCGCAGGTGCAGGCAAGTCTATGCGATCCTTGAAGTTCGACTGCACACCGCTTTGAGTGTTTGACCACCCATTTGTCCTAAATCCGTGGTTACGGATTTGCAGGAAGCCGAGATATTCGGCCATTTGGCGACACATGCCCTTGGTCGCGTGCTGATTGTTCGACAGGCCCACGATTGCGCCAGCACCTTGGTTGAATACGTAGCTATCACCAAGCATTACGCCAGCGGGGCCAGTATAGGCCCATGCTTCCGGGGGCGTCGTTCCAGTGTCGAAGTTGAAGCCGTAGGTCTGGAATGCTTGGTCCTCGCAGATCAGTTCAACCACGCGAGTTGCGGCAGAACCGAAGTCTACCAACGTCCAACTAGACAGTGTGCAGACATAGGGGCCGACTTCATTCCAAGTCGCTCCGTTGTCCTCGGACCATCGTATTGAAAATGCCTTGCCGCTGGACACCGAAGCCTTGAAGTCGAATGCCTGCCCGGTAAAAATGGGCATTTTTGAGTTGCCGGGCGCATACGTGCGGTTGCTCTCAATCTGTGTTGAAGCGGCTTTCGTCACAATCCATCGGCTATCTGCATTCATTGGCGCGGAATAGCCATCTGGGATAGACGTTGTGGGCACAATACCATTCTGATTTAACGCTCGCCCATTGATCGTGCTGACACCAGTGTTTCCGAGCGTCACAGTCGGCGGCGATGCAGGAGACCGATTGACAGTCTGCTTGGCGGCCCATGCGTCCACGATCTTTTGAGCCGATGCGGCGAAGATGGAAGGAGCCGAGCTAGTCCCGGCACGATAAGCGCCAAGGCCAAGAGACATCGTAAGGCTAAGCATTAGTTAACTCCCGCCCATTCCCGAATGCCGTCAACCTTGGCGCGGCAGTCACCCCATGCCGAGCGCATGGCAAGGATATAATCGAACGTCATGGCGTCACGCTGCGTTTGCATATCGCGTCCTGGCAAGTCTGGCGCGTCCGGTTCATCGGCGCATGTCAGCAGGTTAGCGGGTGGTAGCATCTTTACCGGCCTTTCCTGACCGCAGCCGGTCAAGGCCAGACTTGAGAGGATCATCACTGCCCACAGCTTCACGGCGTGCATCTTCATTTTCTTTCTCCACCTTCGCCACACCAGACGCAGCGACCTTGCCCGCAAGATCATCGGCCACCGCGTCTGCTTTCAAAACAGCAACGTCCTGCTTGGCGTCATGCTCTGCAATGATAGACCTATCATAAAGCGTCTTGCCAAGCCACAGGAGCGCGAGGACAGACAGCGCTAGGCCGATATAGCCTGCAATGCGCCGAAAGCGTTCAGGGACGCCCACAGACGCTACAGCGCGGATAAGCAGGGCTTCAAGCATCGGGGTTGTCCTTACCCTGCTTGACCAGACGCGAACCGCTGGCCGTGGCGAAGATCACAATGCCCGCGACAAGCCCAAACGGTTCGCGATAGGCTTCGGGCAACATGGTAGTCAGTCGCTCCAGTTCAGCCGGGAACGCGACGAAATACGCGCCCACCACAGCGGCGATGCCAGCGAGGCGGATTGACCATGCCTTGCGCAGGTGCATTGCCCAATCGTCGATTAGTTTCATTCCGCGACCCTTCCATAAAGTTCAGCCTCTTGCTCCCGTCGCCGCGTCAATCCGCGCATGACCTTGCCAGCGGCTTTGTTCCAGCGCGTGAATTGAGCCTGTGCGCCCGCGTAGTCGCCTTCCATGTGCTTTCGCAGCAACGTGGAAGTCTTGAAGTTGCCAAGCCCGATATTGTAGGCCAGCGATACCATAGCCGCGAATTGCCCTGCCGTAGTGGGAGCAGATTTGACCAATGCAGCCACACCGTCACCAAAGCGCTGTAGATCGTCCATAAGGCGCGCATCGGCTTGCTCCTGCGTCCACGTGACGCCCTTTGCAATGCCGGGACCAGTTGCTCCCCAGCCTATCGTCCATGGGTCATTGCCGGTTGCAGGATCGGGATATGCGGTCAGCTTGCACCCCTCGAATGCCTTGACTACCTTTGCTGCGAGTGGTTGCCATGCTTCCACGACAATCATCCTGCTTTCCTTTCCGCCTGAAAATGGTAGGATTCAGCATGAAAATCGTGGTAACTGGCGGACGGGATTTCAGAGATGCAGCCCTTATCGCACGCGCTCTTGCCGCCGTTCATCGCAAGCACGGCATCACGAAACTGATACAGGGCGGAGCCAGCGGCGCAGACCGACTGTCTGCCGAATGGGGATGGGAGAACAGCATTCCGGTTGCTACCTTTAACGCCGAATGGAAGGCGCAAGGCAAGCGGGCTGGACCGATCAGAAACCAGCGCATGATCGATGAAGGTGCGCCAGATGCGGCCATTGTATTCCCTGGTGGTGACGGGACTGCCGACATGGCAAGGCGCCTGGCAAACGCTGGGATACCTGTTTGGGATTTGCGCTAGATTCATCCTGCCCGCCTTTCCAGCCATCCCACCAGATCAAACTTGTCCGCCGCGATAAGCGCACCACGGGCAAACGATATGCCTACAAGGCCCACAAGCGCACCGATTGCGCCAATGTAGTCAGGCTCCACAATCGCAAGCCACTTGACCACCGCAGGCGTTCCGTAAAAGCCACAGGTTACACAGGCGAATAAAAGCCATATGGTTTGGAAAATGCTTTCCGCAGGCCGAAATAGCAGACGCACAATGCCGCCACAAAGGGCTGCAAAAGCTATCTTCGCGTTAGCCAGGAGCGTAGGGTCGAGATCCACTTATCGCCCCCTATCGTGTAGAGAGCGAACAGGATACACCCGGTGCCAGATATTAGCAATGCCGCGCCCCAAGCCATCAAGCCAGCCTCCCGCCGTAAGGCATTGAAGTGCAAAGATGGCATTACACGCAGATACATAAATCGTCCAATCCGCATTGCCGTGAGATACTGCCATAATGGAATGAGCAGGCATAAGCCCCAGCGACATAAGGCCCACGGTTTGCGCAGTGCGATTAGTGCAATCAAGAGTGAATTGAGCCAGCGCGACAAGGGCAATCGCCATATCCAGCGACGCCATTGTAAGCACGGTTTCACTCTTGTTTGCACCTAGATCAACGGCAATCATGATAACTAGCCATGACGCGAACAATGCGCGCGACAGCCATGCGTTACGGCCCCATGCGACACATGCAGCGGCAGCAAGGCCACTTGCCAAGATGCCAAGATCAGCCATCGGTCGGTTCAGTCTTGGGCCCAGCAGCCGCCGCAGCGACTTCAGGTTCAAGCCCTGCGTCTTTGTGGCAGGCGACCAATGAAAGCAGTTCACACCGCCGCGCCTGAATTGCCGATACGCGCCGAAGTTGCTGGCGAATGTGCTTGGTAATGCGCGCCTCTTCCCGGCCTAGTTCGCCAAGTTCCTTGGCAATCGCGTTCCTGTCCATTGTCATGCTCCCTTATGATGCCGTGATGTAATCGACAGACGCGCCAAAATATGCCCGCAGCCCGACACTCGGTTCGCCCGAACGCACAGCGCGGATCATTGAAGCCTTGCCCGCCATGTCAGCGCGAATTGCTACATTCTGTGTCGGATTGAACGGGTCTTTGCCGTAGCAGGCCCACGCGTAAACAGTCCCGGCAATACTTGGGATCGTGAACGTAATACCCTGCTTGCCCGCTGATGGTGAACCGTCAACGACCGCATTTGTCGGATAAATCTTGTTTGCAATCGTGCCGCTTGTGATCGTCGCAGCGTCGGAAAATACCATGCCGCCGTGAAACTCGCTGGCATATCCTGTATTGACCAATTCCAGACTGTCCGCGCCGTCGAGATCGTAAAGGACATAAACTTCGGTTGCGCTGTTCTTGGTCACACTGAACATCTTCGGCCCACCGCGCCCGTAGGTTGTCAGGCCCAGCGCCTTGGCAATATTCCATCCCTGCCTGCGCATCAATTCGCCATAGGCATTATCAACCAAATGCAGATCATCGCGCTTTTGCAGGTCAAGCGCATTGGCCCCCCTGAAATAGCGTGTTGCGTCCACAGTCGGCAACTTGTCCTGCGCGCGCCGGATCGTCTGCCAATTTTCGTCGCTGCCCCCAGCAGTTGACCAAGCAGCCGCCAGCGGGTTCACCATAACCTTGATCGAACCGCCGTTACGTGATGCAATGTCATCGGCAAAAGCCTGCATCGAAGCGGTATAAGCCGCCTCTGTAGTAGCAGATGTTGCATCGCCCTGACCATCCATCCATGTCAGCAAGTGCAACCGCCCCCCGGCATGTTCGATACCGTCAAGCAAAGCCGTATGGCTGACCGTTCCAACTGCACGCTCTGCAATGGTAGAACCGCCCGCACCACCCTTGATAACGGTGCAGAGCTTGCCGCTTGTCGCATCGCTAAAAGCCTTGGCAAGCGCAGCAACGGTTGTGTTGCTGGTCACGGGCAACTGGCGATTATCAATCAAGTCACCTAGCACAGTTTTATCTGTTGGCGCGCCGTCAATCCAGAATGTATTTGTAGGCGCAACGTAGGTGTCAGTGGTGACAAGCTGCGCCGTGCTTTCGGTATTCAGCGATTGCCCATAGGTGCCGATGATATAGCCGGGATATTGCAGCGGTCCCCCAGCAATGCTTTCGCGCGAAGATGCCAGCAAGCCCTTGCGAACGATACGCAGCGAGTAAGGCCCCGCCGTGGCAATTTCAGCCGCCGAAGCCGTAACCGTGAACGTCGCTACGCCTGCCGCCGCGACAAGTTCGGACACAGCCCGGTCAGTCACTATGGCAACGTCTGCGCCACTGTTTCGGCTGTAGATCGTGGCATAAAGTGTCGAAGGTGCAGGGCCGGTATAGGTGACGGAACCGCGCCATGTCACAGAGCCATCGGCATTGTGGTAAACCATGCGGTTCGGCTGAAACAGGCGCATGACTACTTCGGTAGCGGGGTCGCCAACCTGAAAGCTATCGACCGCCGTCGCCCCAGTGTTCCCGATGAACCCATGCTTTTTGTTCAGCGCTACGCCAGTTGTGGCCTCTGAAATATCAACTTCCGATGATGCCTGCCGACCGTTCAAATATGGGGTTAGCGTTGTCGTTCCCGCCGCCGTTGCGGAGACGCAATACCAAACATCACCAACTTCAAGACGTAGGCCAGCAATAGATAGAATGGTAAATGCAGTTGCACCATTTACTACCTTGCGAAGGCCTACAAAGCCCGTATTAATTCCACCCGTCACAGTCTGCAAGAACTGCCACGTAAGCCAATCGCGTTCTGCATCGACCGCCGCAATGTTAGCGTGCATGTAAAGGCTGCTTGCCACGACCCCAATGCGCACGGTCAGCCATGCGTCAACCACAGGCGCAGTATTCAGTGCCCACGCCGCGTTGCCGGTTGTGCCGCCTGCGAAGCCGTCAGCCGCCGCAATGGCGTTGACCTGCGCGGTAAAGGCTGGCCGCGTTTCAACTGTCCAGCCAGTGCGCCCGTTGAGATTGCCTGCACTGGTGAAGTCATCACGAAACGATGGGCCGGGAATGAGCGCGATGGAAGGCGCATTCGACAGCGCTTGTCCAATGTAAAGCACGGTCATGGGGGAAGCCCTTCAAGTTTAAATGCAGCGCCACCCGGCGACCCGGTTGTGCCATCAATCTGGAATGAAATGCGAGAGGTTCCAGCGGGCGCAAAGATCGTCACAGCATCACTATCCGCCGTAGATGTGACAGTGAATGGCCCCCCATAGTTTTCATCGTTCAGGTTCACTGATACGCTAGTTAAGCCCATGCCATCGTCTAAAAACAGTTGGTGGCGCAAAAGCGTAAAGTTCGTATCGACCGAAATGAAAAACTCGCCATACCAAGCGCCATCTACAAGGCCGTCGTCTGGTTGCAGAATAACTGACACGGTTTGCAGGACAGCCCCGACTGCCGCCTCGGCACGGTCCGCTTCATCGGTAGCACGGCCTGCACTCATTGGATCAAACTGTGCGTCTATTTCTACAGCGGCATTAGACTGATTTTGAAACAGCGAAAGGTATGCCGAAGCAGGGCTTGTATCGGTCAGCCAATATTCGCCAGATGTCTTGAGATACCCGATAACTGGCGTAAGCGTTGCACTGGTCAAGCCTGTGATTGACGATGTGTCAACCGTGCCCGCTGTAGGTGACGCGCCGATATATAGACCGGGAGCCGCAACCGTAACGCTTGATACCGAACCGCCAGAAACAACTATCGTAGCATATGCGTCAACGGTAAGGTTATCGCCGGTCAAAGGGCAAGTGTACGTTCCATTCGTGCCGCCTGTGCCCGCCGCCGTGATGGTCACAGACGTAAGCCCGCGAGGGACGTAGGCACGTGCGCCGGGATAGTATTGCTGTGAAGCCGCCGCCGCTGAATTGGCTGCGTCACGTGCGCTTACAGCCTCATCACGCGCCGTTTCCGTAATGCCCTGCGCCGTTTCAGATGCAGCTTGTGCAGCTACAGCTTCATCCCTTGCCGTAGTTGCTTCGTCTGCAATCGTTTGCGATAATTTGATAACCGCCTCGGCAGACGTCAGATTGGACACGACTGCCTGGTTGCTATCAAGCACCGTAAGCGAAAAATCAGTGGCGACGATGTAAAGGCCAGCTTTCGCGCCTTGATATGCCGGATAGCCGTCAACCGTGCGGATAGGCTGCGCCCATGCCAAAGTATGCGCCTCATCCCGATAGACCGTGACAGGATTGGTGCGTGCGTCCATGCCAGCCGTGCCGATGTAGACATAGCCACCAGTCCCGGCCTCGGGGAAATACGGAAAGGGATTTAGGATGTCGGTCATTGGGCGGGCGCTCCAAACTGCTGATCTTCTGGGCCAGCGACCTTTTCAGCGCCTACTGCGCCAGCCGCCGATGCGATGTTGTTTTGCAACCTTTGGATTAACTGCGCTTGCTGAGAGCCGCTTGTCTCTCCGATTTTAACTAAAAGGTTCCGCACTGGCGGGCTTTCGTAAAGACTACGTGCAGCGCCAAAGCCTGCTGCTAATCCGACACCACCAAGGAAGTCCATGCCAAGCAACGATGCTAGCCCGGCGAAGCTGCCAGCGGTCGCAAATGGGACCAGCCTTTCGCCCGTTCTTGGTGCGAACTGCGCTTCCTGAGCGCGGCGGGTCGCGGTCATAAGTGCGGCCAATCCTTTGACCTTCTTAGCCTCTTCTCCGCCAAAGAATTGACGAAAACCGTTTTCTGCACCCAAGACTGCCTTGGTGAATGCCTGAGGGTTAATCTCTTTGGTTTCGTTGTTGAACGCCTTTTGCGCAGCATCCTGCAACAAAAGCAGCCTTGCATTGGTACGCCCTTGCTTGCCAAGATTAGTGAAGAGCAAACGAACCTCTTGAGGGTTTTTGCTATTCAACATCCTGCGCACAACATCAGGGTCGAAGTCGCCCTTATCGAGAACACGCTTCAAGCCTTGCTGCTCAAGTTCACCAACCATTGTGGCCAACTTGGTGTTAGCGACCTTCCACTTATTAAAGTCTTTCATGTCGCCATTAGCTTTTATGAAGTCGCCCATATCCTCATTGAGTGAATTGTAAACCTTGGTGAATGCCTTTTCAGCCTTCCCCTTAACGGACGACAATGCATCATCGCCCTTAAGACCAAAGATTGTGGCGCGGTTATCTTCGATCTTGCGAAGCCCACCCGGACCTTCAAGGCTGCGCTTCACGTCATCAAGATTAGAGATAAGCCCACCAAGTTGACGGCTCATATTCTCCCCCTTTAGGGAAGCGAGAAGTCCGTCAATCGCATCTAGCGCCTTGGGAGCCTGAACGTCTCCCATAGTGTTGTAGCGGTCTATAACATCATCCTTGAGGCCTTTGTATTTGCTAATGTCGGCGGACCTTTTGGCATTAAGGCCCTTTACTACCTCACTTGCGATATTCTGATCTACCGTGACACCTGCATCTGCAAGCAGTGTTTCGACAGCTTGAATGCGTGCCTCTTGCTGCCCACGCCTGCGCCCAGCCGTGCCAAGTGGAACAACATCGCCGATCTGCTGTGTGACGCGCCCCATGAAAGTGTCAGGCGGTGTAACGTCCGAAGTCATTACGGGAACATTAAATTGCTGTCCTGCTTCGATAACCTGCTGCGGGGACGCCTGCGGGCCACCAAAGCTAGGCGCTGCGCTTCGCTTTTCTACGCCGGACCATGTGCCAGAGCTACCCGGCATAAAGCGGTTTGCAAGCGCGCCACCTGCCATTGCGCCAGCGCCACCTACAAGAGCGCCCATGCCGCGCTGCCCTTTCGGGGCTTCGCCAGCACCATAGGCTGCACCATATGCTGTTTCTCCGACAAGAGGTGCAGCAGCAGCAAGACGCGATCCGGCCAGCGCAGCGCCTGCGCCACGCACCATAGGAATGGAAGCCAAGGCACCGCCGGTAACTTCGCCAAGCATAGACGAAACCGGAGCATTCTGCTGTAGATACGCCTTAGCAGCTTCTACTTGTTGAGGATCAAGCCCGATAATCGGGGCAAGCTCGTCCAACTGTCCTGCGGTCAATGCGTTTGCCGCGCCCGCCGCATATCCGGTAGCAGCTTCACGCAAAGCAGAAGGGGCTTCAGCCACGCCGGTAGGTTCCACATTCGCACGGATACCCTTAGTGCCCTTATCGCGCGCCTCAATAGCCTGCTGTATACCGGTAAGGGCAGGTCGCCCAAAGCGCGCGGCGATAGCGTTCAACTGTTCAGCCGATGCACCACCATCAAAGGCTGATTGCAATTCAGCTTGATATGTCTTGTCCTGTTCGGTCATGAACGTGCCGCCGCCAATCGACTTCTGCTCTTGTTCGGCGGACTGCCCAGATGGCATGTTGAACTTTTGCAGGACTTCATCAATCTTAGGCGCAAGCGGACCAGCATTTTCCCGCGCACTTTCGATCAACCGACGCATGCGGTTGTTTTTGTAGTCAATTTCCTCTTGAGTATCGCCGTATTGCGGGAAATACCCGCCCATTTGCGCCTCAAGCTGCTCCGGCGAATATGCCGCGCCAGTGCCAAGTGTTAGAAGCGCATCAAGAACGTCGCGTTGTGCGTCATAAACAACGCGACGTTCGGCACCGGCGATGCTCCTGGATACAGGAGCCATAAGTCCGGTTGGAGATAAGCCGCCACGAACGGTTTCAACGAGCCCCGGAGATTGTGCCTCAGGGCTTTTTGCAATGACGTTCTCAATATCCTGAAAGCCGCCAGCGATGCGGGTGACAAGAGTTGATGCTTTCTGCTGCGATTCAGTGGGCTTAGCGCCAGATACCTCTACATCTTTTTTGATCGCAGCATTACGCGCAATCACTTCTGGATCATCAGGCCCGCCGGGGATGTAAGACAATCCACCGCCAGCCGTGCGTTCATAGCCGGAAGGCGGCGCTGGGGCTTTTTCAGCTTCTTGCGTGGAAATAATCGGCTTGATCGTCGAGAGAGGAACCGGCTGGCTCTGCCCGTCGAACTGGTCAAATGGGTTAGACTGTGCCATTAGCAAATTCCCATTGCGTTAAACGCTGTTTGCCTTGCGTTAACGGCATCATCGAACTTATCAAAAAATCCCAGATGTTTTTGCTTGCCGTTGATATTAATGTAGGCACGCCAACGAGATGTTCTTGGCCACCAATTCACGCCCTTTTGACCAGACTTGTTGTCAAGCCTATTTTTGGAATTATGGGCATTAATCACTTTGTCTGCTCGCCTTAAATTAGAAAGGCTATTATCAGAACGATCTTGATTAATATGGTCAATTAGTTCTGGCCACGTTCCGTGCGCTGCTGCATAGATAACACGATGCGCCAAAAGTCTTTTTCCATGAATTTGCCCTTGGCGGTAGCCATACGTTACACATGTAAACGCCTCTTTCCCAGCATAACGCGCGTTCCATTGCGGGCTTGCATCGGAACGATGCTTCCAGAACATGCGGCCAGACGTAAAATCGAAGTCAAGAGTTTCATGAAGAATTTTTGGGTCAATCATGATTTTGGCTCTACATGAATGTGGTCGCCTTCGTTTATTACGTCGAGGCCGGGGTTCATTGCTTTCAACTGGCGATAGTATTCGTTCATACTCATCCCCGGCGGCGGAACACTGTCACGAGCACGACCAGACAGATGATAGCTATTAGCCTTTCCGCCTACTGCCTTGTTACGTGCTGCGCTGCGCATTGTCGAAGTCACAGTCTCACCCGGCAGGCCGCGAGGCTGGAAAGCTACCGCCAGCATTGCTACTGGCGCCTCCCAAAATGCTATTCGCTGAACCTGCCCCATACTTTTCTTCAAACTGTGGCTTTAATGATGGGTTCTTTTTCAGCATGTCAATTGCAGCCTGGGGTATGGACGGCTTAACCGTAACGTCCTGCACACCCTTGGCCGCAGCCGCATCCGCTGCGTAAATATCGCGCTTGAGAACTACACCATAGCCCGGAACGACAACGTAAGGCTCTTCCTGCTTTTTATCATAAAGCGCCTTATAGCCATCAGGATCAAGGTAATACGTGCTTTTCGCAAGCCCCAGCTTTGCTGCTTCCGGGTTCTTGTCGATCATGTCGAGATTGTATTCGAGAGCCTTGGCGTATTCCTCCTGCCCACGTGTGTTCTTCGCGGCTTGCAGTATTTCCTGACCGTAGCGCTTTGCCCCTTCAACATCGCCAGCGTCCAGCATTTGCATAGCTGTGCTAGCTTGGCTGAAGCGGCTCTTTTTCTGCTCGTCCGATAGCTTTGACAGCAAGTCCTGCATGCCTTTCGCCTGTTCGGGGAATGCCGCATTGAACCGCACCATGTTTTCATATGATGGATCTTTTAACAAGGTCTCGATGCCCTGCGCATATTGCTGCTTTTGCGTGGCTTGCTGCTGTTGCTGCAAGGCAAGTTGTTCTTGCTGCTGCCGCTGCTGGCGTGCTGCATTAAACGACTGCAAAAATGCCTGACCGGGATCGGGCATGGCTTGCAGGAATGGGAGCGGGTTGATTGCCATTAGAACTTCACCATGCCTACAGGATTGGCCAAGATATTAGCGCTAGTGTTAGCGGCGATTTGCGAACCAGTGCCGAAACCACCCCCACCATAATTCATGCCGCCAATAGCATTGCCGATGCCACTAAGCGCACCACTGACACCCCGCCCCAATGCTAGACCAGACGTTAGTGCACCGTAAGCATTGGCTTGCCCCGTATCCTGCAAGAGAGTGCTAATGCCCTGCCCGGTCTGCACGCCTGCATTGCCGACACCTGCCGCTGCATTTTGGCCTAGTGATGCAATCCCGCCAAGACTGGCAATCTGCTGCTGGATTTGCTGATTAAGCAATTGGGGCCTGAATTGTGCAAGCGCGCCCTGCACGTTACCCCCACGCAAGCCGCCCGTTGCGCTGGCATTCTGCAAGATAGCATTTTCGCCCTGCTGCGCGAGGCCCTGAAACATCGGGCTTTGCTCGAATGCCGATATAGCCTGCTGCTGCGCCTGTGGGCCGCCTGTCTGAAACTGGCTGATATTGGCATTAGGGTCGTTCTGTTGCTGCCACTGCTGTGCGAACGTGGCAAGGTCTTGGCCACCGCCGATATTG
>Ga0099846_1000169_pt1 | contig 26719 bp, 37 predicted proteins | sample CB_VirMetaG_FD_78180 | JGI IMG/M metagenome (GOLD analysis project Ga0099846, IMG submission 78180) | Freshwater to marine saline gradient viral communities from Chesapeake Bay - CB_1504_1 Viral MetaG | ecosystem: Environmental > Aquatic > Marine > Coastal | place: USA: Chesapeake Bay... | reverse complement strand
TTGAAAAAGCAAAAGAAATAAAAGCATTATTAAAACTTCTGGAAAATAATAATGAATAATCGTTTTTGTATTATTTGTAAAGAACGTGGTGTTTTTTTAGGAACCTATGATAATTATGGTTTTTTTAGTAAATTGTATGATTTTGGTCTATATAAAGCACCCACATTCAAGGATTCAATAGAAGCAAAATTGTACGCAGATAAATTCCTAAAACAAGATGAAGAAGATTTTGAATTCATTATTGGTGAGTTGAAGACACAAGAAAAGTATGTTTCATGTGTTAATCTTATTAAAGAGGGTTATGGCGAACATACAGGTCAAATGATGGATAATCTTCCAGAGTATTCTAACGCAATCCACTAATGACAAACTACAATATTCCTAAAGAACTACCATGTTGCGGCGTGGCAGTTCTTTGTTACATTTTAGACAGAAATTTCAAATCAGTGTTTATTGAAATTAGAGATTTTTTCCACAAAAATGATGCTTGGTATGGCGGCATGTCGTTATCAGAACTTCTATTAGTGCTTATAGACAATGATTACGATTTTGAAGAATATGATAGTGATCAAACATTAGTAGAGTTTTGCGAAAAAAACCAAGATGTGTGCATTGTCAACACAGAAGGTCATTTTCAAATAGTCAAAGGCACCAAAATTTTTGACCAAAAAGGTTGGTATGACATTAGTCACGCAGAAAACAAAAAAATAGTAAAAATCATAAAAAACATTTCAAAACATAGTTGACAACCACATGAACATACCTTATATTGATCTTGTAAGACAGAGAAAGAAAGGTGCTTCATATGGCATACATCTCCCAAGAAACCAAGAAAAAACTTGCTCCTGCTATTAAAGCAGTTATGAAAAAATATGGTGTCAAAGGCACTATTGCCATTCAAAATCATAGCACTCTTGTTGTTAATATCAAAGAAGGTTCGCTTGATTTCGGTGTCGCAGAACGCGGATATGTCCAAATCCACCATGCAAACGGCAGCAATTTTAGCGGTAAAGCGAAAGAATTTGTCAACAAAATTTTCTCTGCAATGATGGGTGATGTGTGGTATGATAACAGTGACTCTATGACTGATTATTTCGATACCGCATATTACATGCGTGTCAATGTCGGTGATTACGGAAAAAATTACAAACTTGTTGATTAAGTGTTGACAAACACATAATCATAATGTAAATTTCCAATATACAAAATCAAAAAGGAGTTTTAAAATGGCGCATGAACTAGAAATAATTGATGGTCAAGCACAAATGGCATATCGCCTTTCTAATGGTGTACCTTGGCATGGACTTGGGGTTCCTGTAGAAGATGATATGACACCACAAGAAATCATGCAAGCAGCAGGTCTTGATTGGACAGTCACAAAAGTTCCAACTTTTGCAGAAATGGAAATCAATGGTGAAATTAAACGTCTGAAAACTGGTCAAGATGCGCTTGTGCGTGAAACAGATGGTCGCGTATTGACACAAGTTGGAAAAGGATGGAATCCTGTTCAGAACAAAGACGCATTTGACTTTTTCACCGATTTTGTTTCCAAAGGCGATATGGTCATGGACACTGCGGGTTCTCTAAAAGATGGACAAATGGTATGGGCACTTGCTGATTTGAAAGATGGTTTTTCACTTTTTAATGGTGATGAAGTTAACGGATATCTTCTTTTTTCAAACCCCCACGTATATGGTAAATCCATTGATGTTCGCTTTGTTGCTACACGTGTAGTATGTAACAACACGCTAACAGTAGCACTAGGTGAAAAAAGTCAAGCAGGGGTTCGTGTCAATCACCGTTCACAATTTGATGCAGAAAAAGTCAAAGAAATTCTTGGTTTGTCACATGGGAAAATGGAAGAATTCAAAGAAGCAGCAGAATTTCTTGGTTCTAAAAATTATAATGTTATTGACATGCGGAAGTATTTCAAAAAAGTATTTGGTGAAAGCACAAAAGAAAATAAAGACTTGTCACCAACTGCGGAAAAGGCAATTGAAGTTGTTGAAACGCAACCAGGTGCCGAATTTGCAAAAGGTTCATATTGGAAACTTTTCAATGCTGTCACCTATATGTGCGATCACCAACTTGGACGTACTAACGATAGTCGAATGAATAGTTCTTGGTATGGTCCAAACCGTGATAGGAAAATTGTTGCTCTTAATGAAGCAATTAAAATGGCAGAAGCGGCATAAGTCGCTTCTCAATAATACAAGGATAAAAAATGAAAGATGTTAACCTACTAATATACGCTGCAATTAATGGAGTTGCAGTAATGATGGCAAGTTACGGTATCGTATATGGATTATATGTGGTAATGGCACTTCTTTCTATTTCAACATTCAACATTGTTGTTGGCAGTGCAGCGGCACTAAATTTTATTGTTGATCTAGAAGAAATAAAAAATCAATATGATATGATGGAAAAACCATCACTGTCTATTATATTCATGGTTCAAATTCTTTATATTGTTAGCATTATTACCATGTATAAGTTTGGGTTTGTTCTAATTTCAGGTATTTTTATTCCTGTTATTGCTATTGGAATAGTAGGTACTATCCTGAAAGCAATGCAGAATAGTGAAAAAAGTGAGAAAAATTAATGGAAGTTCTATATATTTTAATGCGCAATGATTTGGATTCTATGAATTCGGGAAAGGCAATTGCACAAGGTTCACATGCATCAAATGCGTTCATTGACCATTTTTTGACTTATGCAAGCGAAACAGCAGAACCTGATATCGACATTATAAATGCTGGCAATGTCTGGCAATTACAGACCAAACAAGGTTTTGGAACTGTTCTTGTACTTGAAGCAGATATGAAAGAAATCCAAAAAACTGTTGACATTGCACAAAAAATGGGATACATTTCTGGAATAGTTCATGATCCAACATATCCAATTGTTGATGGTAAGGTAGTCCATTATTTGCCACTCGATACCTGTGCATATGTTTTTGTACCAGATAAATCAAATGACGATATGGCAAGTTTTATTTTGGGTAAATATCCACTTCATAGGTGATATATGAAAGAAGAATACGAAATCACAGATTATAATTACATAACCAGTTCATTGGGCAATGCGTTTTTTAGTGAAGTGTCATTTTCAGAAATTTGGGATTGTGTAAGTATATCTAATAATCGTGAAGAATTAGATGCAGCAGTATCTGCAACTATTAGACTAAAAGAATTACAATCAAAAGGAGAAAAAAGATGAATGATGAAGAAAATACAAGCGAAACCTACCGTGTAACAGCAGATGAACTTCGTTCCTTTATTGAACGTTATGAACGTCTTGATGCTGAAAAGAAAGACATCGCAGACCAACAAAAAGAAGTTATGGCAGAAGCAAAAGGTCGTGGTTATGATACGAAAGTAATACGTAAAGTTGTCCGCCTTCGTAAGCGTCATCGTGATGATATTGAAGAAGAAGAAGCAATCACACAAATGTATATGGAAGCACTCGGAATGTGATTATTGGGTGGCAAAATTGCCACCCTTTTATTATAGGAAAATGAAATGATAACAGCAAATATTAAAGTAGATGTGTCTGTTTTTCTTGATACTGATGGGATAGAAGTATATATTGGAGATGATGAAACGCCACTACAGACAATTTCTCTTGAAAGCATGTTGAACGAATTTATAGAATTACGTTCTGTTGGGAATAAAATTTGTGAAGTAGAAGATGTCGAATATGTTCGTGATAGTTTGGCGCGTTGTGTGTACATATTAAATAGTCTATTGGAAGAATAGTATGGGAAAACGAAGCGATTACATAAGACGCGAAAGAGATTTTTATAGCACGCCATTAGAAGCAGTGAAACCGCTTATACCACACTTACCAGAAGATTTTGTCTATGCAGAACCATGTGCTGGTGATTGTAGATTGGCAATACATCTTGATTATTTGACAAATTCTAGTTGCATTGCTTCTATACTTTCAGATATAGAACCACAAGATGATGGTGTAGAAACTATTGATGCGTTAGATTTGGTAGTTCCACATAACACTGAATTCATTATAACAAATCCTCCTTGGAATCGTAAAATATTACATCCAATGATAGAACATTTTAGACAACAAAGACAGACTTGGTTATTGTTTGATGCCGATTGGATGCACACAAAACAGTCAATCCAATATATGGAATATTGTCATAAAATAGTGTCTGTAGGTAGAGTGAAGTGGATAGAAGATAGTAAATCGACAGGAAAAGATAACTGTGTATGGTATCTGTTTGACAAGAACCCATGTGAAAAAACAATTTTTGTAGGGAGAACGTAGTATGTTTAATTTTTTTAAAAAAGCAAATGAAACAATTAAAAAAGGTAACGCATATCGACTAGAGAAATATGGTCCACTCGAAACTTTTGCACAGAGTCAAGAAAAGGCAAAGGCAATAAGACAAAAATATAAAAATGATTGTCTTCCAAAATGCCGCCCATTTTTCGAAAGTCATCATGACATGATGCACATTGAAGTTTTTAAAGCAAAATTCAATTATTGGGATGAATGGACAGGTGGTAGATTTGCAAGACGGGAAAATCCATATATAGAAATGCCACAATCAGAATGGTCAAGAAATTTTAGTGGTAATAAACCTGAAATTGAATTGAATTCTGTGTGTCGTAGTAATCCTGTAACAGGGTATTAGGAAGCAATATGATAAATTAGTTGACATATAATACATATTTTGATAAGTTTATTGTATGAAGGAGAATTAAAATGTTGACACGAATCATTGGTGATATTCACGGTAATTGGAATGATTACCAAATAATTACAGAAAATATTAAACACAATTCCATCCAAGTTGGTGATTTTGGGATTGGGTTTAGTGGTACATATTGGCATGATCGTGTTAATAATTTTCATTCTTCTGGGCAGCATAGGTTCATTAGAGGAAATCATGACAACCCGTCAAAATGTAAACAAGACATGGTTGGGTATATTCCAGATGGAACTATCGAAAATGATGTAATGTATGTTGGCGGTGCATGGTCTATTGATAGAGGTATCAGAAAAGAAAATGTTAATTGGTGGGCAGATGAAGAACTTTCATATACAGAACTTGATAAAATTATTGAAATATATTCTATTATGAAACCAAGAGTCATGATCACACATGATTGTCCACTGTCTGTCTCTAATGAGATGTTTGTCAAGAAAGGCAAAACTTTTTCTGGTAGGCAATATGCTACAAGGACAGGGCAAGCACTTCAAGTGATGTTTGAAATTCATCAACCAGAATTGCATTTTTTCGGTCATTGGCACGATACACAAATTATGAAAATGGAAGGAACCACATTCCAATGCATTGGAATTAGTGATTTCGTAGATGTGGAGATTTAAAATGGAATTTGATGAATTTTATAAAATGATTCAAGAAAACATAAAAAAAGAATTTTCTGATAATGATCTAGAAAAATTCAAGCGTTGGTTGAAAGTATCATATCATTATGGACAAGATGATGGTGTTATGGAAGCAGCAAGTGATGTGAAATCAATAATTTCTGCGTATTTACAGATAAAATCTCTCGACACACCAGAGAAAAATGCACAGCGTGAAAAACGATTTGACGAAATGTGGAATGTAATGTTAAATGATCCAAATCCAGAAGGAGATATAACGGTTGGGATCAAAAAAGGTACATTGAAAATCATTGGTTCTGGTAGTAAAGGGTATTCTACATTTGAAAAAGAATTTCCTGAAAAATGGGCAGCAAATAAAAAAATGCCATTGACACGCGATCAACAAATTGATATGATGCTTAATAGTAAACAAAGACATGAAAAAGCAGTAGAACGAATTATGAAAGATACTGCTTCTTTCGCAAATAAAATTATGAAGGATATTGATAATGAGTGTGGTTGAAAAACTTAAAAATGAGTCTATGAAAATTCGTAGGGACCGTGGAAAACTTGCATCATTTTCTGTTTACGTTCTTAGTGAAATTGAGAATGTCGGAAAAAATGCTGGAAACCGTGAAACCACAGAAGATGAAGCAATTTCAGTTATCAAAAAATTGATTGATAAAAACAAAAGTGTAATTTCAGTTATAAAAGATGAAAACAAAATCGCAGTTCTGCAATCTGAAATCTCTCTGTTAGAGAGTGTTCTACCAGAACTCACATCAGAAGATGATGTTCGTATATATCTTTTACATGAATTTGGTCAAGAAAAACCATCAAATAAAGGTGTAGCGATGAAAGCACTTAAAACCAAATTTGGTTCTTTGATTGATATGAAAATTGCAGGTGCAATTGTTACAGAAATGTATGGGGTATAACAACATGCTATGTTTTTCAACTGATATAGAAGAAATTAAAAATGTCATGCAAGCAGATGCACCAAGACTTATCAAAGATGCTTTGGCAGAAATGTATCCTAATTGCCGCATAAACGAAAGTAATCGTGTATATGCAGCGTATGACAACTATAAATGTCCTTTTTTGGGTTGGTTATATGATAAAGACCAAGAGATGACTTTCAGTTTAATTTCAGATCAAATGATTTTAAAAAACGGTTCTCTAGAAAACGCTCTTTGGGTATATTATAATGGAGAAATATATTCTATCGAAGGAACTACCGAACAGATACTTGATGGTAAAAAAGTAGCAAAAAAACAAGAAATGGAATTTGACATTTCAGGAAAATATATCGGTGAAGTTGGAAATAGAGAAAATCTTGTATTGCGGTATTTTGGTTCTCATTCTACGAATGAGTGGGTTGGTAATAATTATGCAAAAAGAAATTATACTTACTTTAGAGATGAAAATGGAAATCTTGTAATAAATAAAGGAACCAAAAGATTTAATCTTAGGATTGGTGATATTATAGAATTCAAAGCAACTATAACTGCATATGGATATGTTGCAAATTCGGAAGGATTAAAAGCAACTTACATAAATTTTCCTTACGTAAAGAAAAAACAAACAAATGAAAAAATGTATGGAGTATAAAATGAACGCATTTAAGGTAAATAGAAATTCTTGGCACTATAAAATGAATGTTGCTACGCTAGAAAGTCAACATTTTTCTGCACATGAAATTCAAAACACTATGAGATTCAAAGCAAATTTTTGCGCATATTGGCGAATGAGTATGATCAATATGCTACAAATTGGTTTTTTTGTTGCGATTATTGTTGGTGTTATTGGTGCAATTCTTTATGGAATTTTCTCACTTGGTGTTGCCGCTTATGCTAATATTTCTGTTCTGTATACTGCAATTGCTGTTATTGCTTTCTTTGCAACTTTTTTTAGTGTTCTTATGTTTTTCTTTAAATTATCAGAAAAGAAAAAAGAAAAGGAGCGTAAAATTGCACGTGGTGAATACATCGAACCAGAGCATGGTTTGTTTAAAACAAAATATATTTCATGGAAGAAGAAGATTTGTCCACCAGTTGCATATGAATAAAAAGGCATGTGTTAATTGAGTCACCAAAAACCTATACCAAAAAAAGATGAAATAGAAGCACTTTATTTTAAGGAAGGTGGGACTATTTCATCTTTATCTAGGCATTACAAAACATCGAATCCAACCGTTAGAAAATGGTTGGATTTTTATGGCATAAAAAAGAAATCACAACAGCAAGCATCTAGTGAGGCAAATAATAGGCATAAATTCATGTCTATGCCAAATAAACTAGAACTTGCAGAAATGTATTCTGGAAATTCCATAAAAGCGTTAGAAAAATATTATTCAGTGAGTCAAAAAACAATTTACGAATGGTTAGAAAATTACGATATAGAATTGAAGGATTTATCAGAAGCATGTAGAGACGGTAAGAATAAACAATTTGAACACATGCAGTTTGACAAAGAATTTTTAGAGAAAAAATATGACAGAAAAAAACCTCTAACAATACTAGCAGATGATTTGGGGGTTTCTTACTCATACCTTAAAAAATTGTTCAAGAAATATGATATGCAAGTAGAAGTACCTTGGAGAAGCAAAGCAGAGATAGAATTGTTTGAGTATTGCGAAAGAACGTATGGCGAATATGATTGGATACATAATACCAAAGAAATAATAACACCATTCGAATTGGACATTTACAACAAAAAAAATAGTCTTGCGATAGAGTATTGTGGTAATGTTTGGCATTCTGAAAACTTCGGCAAAAAGAAAAGTAATTACCATCAAAAAAAATTCATAATGTGTGAAGAAGTTGGTGTCAAACTAATAACTATTTTTGAGAGTGATGATACTGAAAAAGTAAAAAAACTTTTAAATACCATCCATGGAAAAAACAAAAGAGTGTATGCCAGAAAAACAGAAGTAAAACGTATAACAGTTGAAGAATCTAGAAAATTTCATAATGAGCATCACATGCATGGGTTTATACCTGCAAGATATCATTATGGTCTTTTCAATCAAGGAGAACTTGTTATGGCATGTTCGTTTGGCAAGTCAAGATATAACAAAAAATATGAATATGAGTGTGCAAGAATGTCATCACATTCTGATTTTACTGTTGTTGGCGGCGCATCTAAATTGTTCAGTAATTTCATAAAAAAAGAAAATCCAAATAGTATTATAACATATGCAGACCTGCGTTTCGGTAATGGTAAAGTTTATGAGCATTGTGGATTTTCGTTTTCTGGATTAACACCACCAAATTATTGGTATTTTAACAAAAGAAATCCAAGAACGTTGTTTTCAAGAGTTGCTTTCCAAAAACACAAATTAAAAACCAAACTTGAATATTTTGATGAAGCAAAAACAGAGTATGAAAATATGTTGGAAAATGGATGGGACAGAATATGGGATTGTGGTTCTGCGATATACACATGGACAAAAAAAGAGGGGCAATAAATGCCCCTCTTAGTTGATCTGGTTGGTTCCAGATTTTTTTATTACATTAGGTTGGTTACGCGAACACGTCTGTAGTAAACGTTGCTGTTTGCTTCCAATGCGCCAGAACCTTGTGCAGCACCTTTTGCAAATGGGTTAGAAACCATGCCGTAGCGAGTTTTGAACCCGATTTTTGGTTGGAAGGAGTTCTCACCAACCGCACGAACCATCTGTAGCGGCACGTATGGGCAGTAGAAAATACCAGCATCGAATGCGCTTGAACCTTTATAACCAACAACTAGGTAGTTATTACCTGCATATGGGTCAATGTAAACACGGAAGCGACCGTTTAGGATACCTGCAAAGGTGTTGCCTGTGTCGTCAATGTTTAGGTTGTTGCTATTCAAAGCAGGGGTGTAATCTAGAACACCTGCCATTTGTAGTGCGGATGCAACGTCTGAGGAACAAACGATGATGTTACCTTTACCACGGCGGGTTGCTTTTGCGATTGCGTTTGCTTCTTGTTCAATTTGGAACATAAGACCTTTGAACTTTTCAACACTCCAACGACCGTTTGCGTCAACGTCAAGGTCAAACACACCAGCGTTTGCAGTTGCGACCGCACCAGTAACAGCATTGCTGTAGATTGTACGGATAACTTCGCGGTTAATCTCTACAAGAATTTCACTTGACAAGATGTTTGCCAATTCAGTTTCTGCGTCTAGACCGTGAACAGCACGAAGGTCTTGTGCAAGTTCAGTGGTGTATTCTGCTTTCAACGCACGTGATTTTGCTTCTACTGCAACTTTTTCAATTGAGAATGCCATTTCTGCAAATGCATCACCAGTTGAACCTAGTGCTTCGGCAGCAGCATTGGACATGCCAGTACCTGTGTCGAATAGTGAAGTGTTAGCAGCATCTGCGGTAATTGGTGAACCCAAGTGAGTACCAGTACCAGAGAATGATGTGTTTGCTTCTGTGTAGAATGCTTCGTCACCAGACTGTGATGCATACTTTGAACGCATTGCGAAGATTAGTCCAGTTGGTCCAGTCATTGGTTGAACACCAGCAATGTCATACGCAACTAGGTTTGGCATAGAACGGCGCACTAGTGAAATTAGAACAGGGTCATAACCTGCTACTGGACCAGTTGCAGTTGCTGAACCACCAAAACCACCAGTACCAGCAGCGTTAGAAGGTGTTTCCATCAACAAGGAAGATGCTGACAAGGATGTGCCTTCTTTAAGCGCCTTTTCAGTATTTTCCAAAATAGTTGCGGTAACTGATTTTTTGTGTGAGTTTTCAATTGGCGCAAAACTATCATGCTCCAAAAGTGGACCCCACTTATTAATTATCTGATCGTTAGATAGATTCATTTGTGTCTCTCCTTGTGTTATTGTTGTTTTTATTAATTATATTTATAAAAACTTAGTTTTCTCTATTATTTCTTGTTTTTTGCGTTGATTGCAGCGACGATTGCATTAACTGAATCATATTCAGAAACACGTTGCTTGAAGTTAGTATCCTCCGTTAGGATTTCTTCTTCTTCCGCAAATTCTTCTGAAATAACAGGTGTTTCTTTTTTGAAGAAAGATTCTTTCAATGTTTCAAGATCGTTTTTGAAAGCATCAATATCATCATTGTCTAGTTTTTCAGAAAGAATTTTCATTCTTTCTTTTTGTGATGTTGTCAAATCTTCACAAACAGCGTTGAATACTTTTTCTGCTTTTAATGCAGCAATTTCTTCACTCAATTCGATGTTTTTGTGCATCAAGGTGTTTTGTGACTGATTTGATTCGGAAAGTTTTCCTTCCAATTCATTAACAACATCAACAGTTTCTTCGTCAATTTCAATTCTATGCTCACTGAATAGAGACATTAGACCTTCCATGAAAGATTCTGCCATTTCGACTTTAACGCCGGATTCAATAGCAACTTCATTTTCTTCCATCCATTCAGCAACAATGTAATCTAGATAAGCATCTAGATTTTCAATTATTGCATCCATTGACTCTGTAACAGATTCATTTAGGTTTGTTTCGAATTCTTCTTCAAGTGATTCTGCAATTTTAATCGCTTTTGCTCTTGCCGCTTCATTCACTGCCGCTTCAAACACAAGTTGTGCTTTTTCTTTGAAGTCTTCTGAAAGGTCAGTTCCTTCAAACAAATCTGCAAATGATTCAGAAACTTCTTCGATAGAATCTTCTTCTTCATCTGCTTCTTCTTTAACTGCTTCTTCTTTAACTGTGTCTGCTTTTGCATCTACAGTTTTGTTAACGTCTGCTTTACGCTTTTTAATTGCTCCACCAGCAGGTGTAACTACATCAGCGGTATCATAGATGGTATCATCATCTACTATATCAGTAACCGCCTTTAAGTCTTTTCCATTTGCCATGTTGTTTCTCCTTTTTATTGGATTATTACTTTACATAATCTTATTTATAATAGTTAGTTTTTCTCTTAACGCAGAGATTGAATATACGCTTCAAAAATTCTTAATGCTTTTCTTTCATCAATTTTTTTGACCGTTGTTTTATATTCTTTCTTTACTTCCTTGATAGTTTCTGCTATCTGTTCCGCAACTCTCCAATTACCAGCATTATCTAGGTAATAATCGGTATTTTCCATAATACCATTGACGAAACAATCTGGGCCAGATGGGTCAGTGACAACATCAACAGTTGCCAAATGGAAATCATTTTGAACTTCCATGATACCAGTTTTGGTTTGCTTCACTGATCCTAGACCACGTGTTGAAACGCCAACTTTAACACCTTCATCAATGAAGGTCTTTACAATTTCGCCCATTGGTGTAGAAAGAATTTTTGCTTTACCATAAAAATTAGAACCATCACGCTTCATTTCTGTTATCAAATGTGAAACACGATCACCATTAATTTGTGGTCCGTTTGGATGTCCCAATTCTCCTAATGCGCGCTTTGTAGATATAAAGTCTTTTTGATAACGTGCCATTTCTTTTTCAAGAATATCAGAAGGATATACTCTGCCATTACGATTTTTCAAATCGCCTTGCATGAAAATACCTTCGATAAAATAACTCTTTTTACCATCTTCATTTGCTTCTGTGATTACCTGACAATCTTCGTCATAGATTTCTGTGATTAATTTCATTTCCCTTAACCCCTTTTATTTTTATTTATAAAACTTAACTTTTGTATGCAACTGGTGTGCAATATACTGTTGTGTTTGCGGTTATTGTATCAAGAACTGCTTTTTCCACAACTTCAACCCCACCAGCGGGTATAGTAAATGAACCATAAATTTCTGAGGTTTCACCATTTGTCATTTGAATAAGAGTATTTGCAGATGCGTAAATTCTAACTAATTTTGAATCATTGACAGTAGATGCTGTGGTAACTTCCACTTCTGTTGATATCGGTTTGGTTATATTCATATTACATTGCCTCTCTTGCGAAACTCAAAATTTCATCAAAACCTTTTTTGTCTTTCATCATAGACATTTTCATCTTATTCGCGCTTGAAGAAGAAACGTTATCGAATAGTTTATTTAATGCAGAAACATCATCACCGGAAAGTGTAACTTCACTTTTATCTTTCAATTTCATGACTCTTGATTTGAACCCTTTTTCAAGGTCCAGTTCTTCTTTTTGCATTTTTTTCTTTTCGATTGCTTTGAAAAGAGACATGTTTTCAGAAGCACTTTCTTTCATTGCTTGTTTAGTAGCAGTCGCATACATAACTTCTTTCCACTTATCACCATAACGCTTTTCCATGTCTGCTTTATTTTTTTTCATGCCTTTGACGATTTCTTCACGGCGCTTCATTTGTGCGTCTGTCATTTCTTCTTCGTTTACTGCCATATCTTCGCCAGTGTCGTAATCAGCAATTCTTTTTGCTTTTTTCTTATCAGAAGTGTGCTGTCCTTCCTCAGAAGCAGGATGATCAAAAAATTCAATTTCATGCTTTAACTTGAAATTCAATTCATCTTCTGATTTTGGTTGCGCAACTTCCATCATCAATTGTGTGAAGGTTTTCATTTCGCGTGTCCTTTTATTTGTTTATCTGTTATATTTATACAATAATATTATTCGGTTTCTTTTTCAGGTTTGGGTTTCTCAGGAGGTTCTGGTGGAGTAGAAGGTTCTTTAGTGTCTTCTTCATCATCATTGTCGAAATTATCATTGCCACCATCACCAAAACCGTCATCTTCATTATAGAGACCTGCTTTTTTTTCAGCGGCAATTTGCTTATCCATTTCTCTGATTTCATCATCGCCCATTTGAAGAATTGTTCTTTTAACCCATTCCAAAGAGAAATATTTACCGACATATTCTTCTGTATCTCTAAGAGTTGAAAGTCTTTCTCTAAGAATTTCTGCTTCTTTTAATTCTTGAAAATAATTTTCTTGTATAAAGTCATAACGGATAGAATCTTGTATTTCTTTCCATTCACTTGGTGTTATTATACCTTTAAGGACAAGTTGTCTTTCTAAACATCTATCAAATAAAATAGAAAAGCGCACTCTCAATCTTTGAACAAATTTTGAAAATTTCAATTCTTCTCTTGTTATTTCAGAAGTCCTACCAAATGAATACATATTTTCTGGTTGAAGTCTTCCAATAGGAACATTCAATGATTTATACAATTTATTCAAAAAATATGTAAGATTTTCATTCTCTCCCAAACCCTGACCAGCAGGTAATGTGTCAATTTCTGTTGATCTGCTACCTTCACGTCTTGGAAACCAGTAATCTTCTGTCATTGTCATCATTTTTCTATCATCACGGATTTCTCCTGTAGATGGGTCATACACAACTTTATTCTTGTGTCTTGCCATCATATCATGTAGATATTGTTCTGCTTTTGCTTTCGGCAAATTACCAACATCAATATAAAAAACACGTCTTTCAGGCGCACGTGTCAATGTATAAATTATAGTTGCATCTTCTAGCATTCTTAATTGGTTTAGAGGTCTAATTGCTTTATGTAAATGTGACAATACAAGTGAATTGTTCTCATTCATCAAACCAGAGGTAACTCTGATAATAGAATCTTTTGCAATTCTAACACCACCAACAGTAGTGTTTCCATTCATTTCAGAACTATTTTTTGAAGTGTTACTACTTCCGAAACCGTTTTCAGAATACATATAGTATTCTTTTTTAATCTTTTTTTCCATAAAACCAGTATCTGAAACATTTTTAATAGGAACGATCTCAATTTCACGTATTAGTCTGATTTTTCTTGGGTCAATATAGCGTAATTCTACAATACCCCTTTTAATATTTTTTTCGTCTATCATAGCATGGTAGTTTAATCTACCATCAACATAAAATTTTGAAAAAATATCATAACCATTATTCGAAAAATCTAGAAGTTTTAAAACACCATCAAATTCTTCTCTGATTTTTTCTTTTACTGCATCTGATGATTTAACATCATCCAAAATTACTTCAACAACTCTTTCAAGAGGATCAATGGTTATTGCCTCATTGACAATTTCATCAATTGCTTGTTGCATCTCTGGATTTAATGCAATTTGCCTATATCGTGTGACAAGTTCTGCTTCTGTTTTTGCGGAACCCTCTATATCTAAAAGCATACCGTAAGAACCACCTAAAGCGGTTCCTACGTTTAATGCCCCATCATCATTTGTAGGTGCTGTGAAAGAAACGATATTATCGTTATTTTCGTCTTCGACACCTTCATTTTCTCTTTTTATTTCAAAACCAAAAAGTCTCAATTCTATCCATCCTTTATATGTTATTGGTTATTTAGTTGACAGAAGAACCTGTAACTCCACCATCAACAACCCACAAGTCATACTGGAAGGTTATATTAAATTCTTCAATAGAGTCTTGTGTTTCCCAATTCAAATCAATTGGGTCAATAGTTAGTGGATATATACCTTGGAAAGTATATTGTCTAAGAACTGTTCCATCTTTACCATATTGAATAACCTGTGCGTCAGATTTATAATCTTGCGGCAATGCTCTTTGGTTACTAACGTGTGAATTGATAGAATTTGACCATGCTTCCATTGCATTTCTGATAGCAAAATCTTCATCATTGATCACTGTCACTGTCCAGTCTTCGAATGTTCTATCACCAGCATACTTAACTTGTCTGCCAAAATATGGGACAGTGAATGAACCCAAAGAAGAACCAGGGATTTGTGAAGATTTTACCATGAATGGAATTTTTACATCAGCAACCCCTGAAACAGGGTTAGTGATTCTCACTTCGAATAGGGTGGGTCTTGCCCCACCCCCCACAAGTTGTGATTTAAATTCGTTTATGCTGAAACTCATTGCTTTATTTCCTTTTCTATTTCTATTTGAACAACTTCATTGTTATTTAGCATTTTTTTAACTTTATAATAAGAGATGACCTTTTTTTCTGAAAGTTCTTTTATTGAACCATACACGACATTTTCATATAATAAACTTATAGACCTTGGGTTGTTTTCGCCCTTCATTTTTTCAGAATGGTTAGGTCTTTTCTTGCCTTTTAACCAATAACATGAACGTCCTTTTAAACTTTTACTAAGGTTTTCTTTATGTGTATTTGAGAAAATTTTTCCTTTATGTGAGTTAGATGCCTTTTCTCTTGATTGTTTATTCCATCCGTGGAGAGAGTATTTCGTTTCTATTGCTCTATTTGTAGTTTTGTTCAACCAAATTTCACTCTCTAATACATTCATCTTTTTTAAAACTTTAGTTTCCCAAGCAATGGCGTCTTCTCTATTATCAAATATTTTTCTGACTTGTATTATATCTGGGTCTCCGTTTTCCTGTGCAAATTTTTTCACATATTTACTAGATGTAAAATAACTAACCCATATTTCTATGGGATCAGATATTTTTGAATATCTGACCCCATAGTAGTATTTATTGTGCTGAGACCAACCTATTAAGTAAGTATACGGTTTCAACTCCATCTCCCATTAAAATTGCTGACCGACAATTTCTTCAAATTCAACACCTGTTCTAGTTGCAATAAATGTCAATTCAATGTAATTGATTGTTTTTGCAGGTTTGATAAAGATGTTTGCTCTAAAGATATTTTGATCAATAACGTCAGGAGTGTTAACTGTGGCGTCAGATATTACTCTGAAATCAATAATGCCTCTTTTTCCCTGAATATCACGCAAGAAAGGTTCAACTAAGTTTTTGAACTGTGTTTGTGTGAATTCATCATTAAAATCAAACAAGAATGAAGCAGAAACAGTTGCAATTGCTTTTTCAACAGTGATAAACAATCTACGAACATTTATTCGGTTGAAAGCACTTGCTCTACCCAAACCAGTTTTGTCACCAAATAGCAAAGTACCTTGTCCTGTTTGTGTAATAACAGGGTTTATATCTTTGCCATATAGTTGATCGCGCTGTGCTTTGTTTGGATTGAATGCCAATCTAACAACATTTTTAATGATACCGCGCTTATAACCAGCAGGTGACTCCCATGGCAATGCTCTAGCAGCAAGACCCGCCATATCACCGTTCAATGGAACCCAGCAATACTTGTCGTTATATTTGTCGTAGCGGTATTTGTATCCACTATCCATGAACCAGTATGATGAACTTTGTATATCATTTCTAAAACTAATCACATTATTCAATTTAACATAGTTGTTTCCGGTATCTGATATCATTGAACCATCAACAACATCAATGCTTCTTGGTGAAATATAAACAACACAATCTTTTCTATATTCAGCAATATTACCAACTATATAGTTTACCAAATTTGCGTTATTTGATTTTCCGACCATCAAGAATGAAATGTCAATTTCATCTGGTTCTTTATACAGATCATAACCTTTTGCAAGTGTTGCCAAAGTAACACTTGATTCGGAGTCACCATCATCTCCACCAGCAAATACCAAATATATATTTTTATTACTGTCAACAACTAAATCAACATCTTCTGAACCCTTTTTGATCCACTGTGACTGGTTTGCTATAACAGTTTCGTAATGTTTTGATGCACCATCGTCTAGTTTTGCTTCAACATTTGTTGATAGGTTCTCATAGACTTCAAGAACAGTTCCTGCGGTTCCAGTGATGCCACCATCATTGTCAAAAACAATTACATGGAATGAATCTGTTTCTGGTGCAGCATCTAGAACATTACTACCCTTTGCAAATCTTGTGAAAGAAAGATTTGCAATAACATCTTCTGGTACTCTGAAACGATCTGAGAATGACAATGTGTAATCTGTCAACCCAGTATTTGCGTCAGTAGTGCCTACCACTACAGATGTGACGACCAAATCTTGGAAACCAACGCTTGTGTTGCCAATTCTTAGAATGTCACCTGCTTGAACTTCATCGCCACCTTGATTGACGATATCAACATCTGTGCTAACACTAAATGATGTCGCGCCAAATGCGATTGTTCCATCCAAACCATTATCTTCTGGAATTAATGTATTGCTAAATGCATCAGAACCTGTTATAATAGAAACAGATATTGAACTTCCTAGCGAACCATTATATTTTGCTTCGAATTGTTGTTTTGTGATATCAGCATCTTTTGCAGTAACAGCGACATTGCTAACTCTTGTGACGTATAGTGCATTTGAATATGATAAGAAATCAGCGGCAGTGAAGAATGTCTCTTGGTTTGACCAAGTAGAACTTGTGTTTCCGCTAACTTTAGTATAGTATTTTGGTTTACCAAAAATATTTGCTAGTTCCTTTTCAGAAGTTACAAGCACCCTTTCTTCCTCTGGACCCCAACCAAAAACGCCACAGAATGCGCCAGGGTTGTCTGATACAGCAGGAATTACAGCACTCGCATCTACTTCACGAACAGATACTGATGGACTTACAGAAAAAACCATATTTTTCTCCTTTATATGTATTAAGTAAGAATGTTTCGTTTAGATTCATACTTGTATTTATATATTTTACATTTTCAAGAAAACAGATTACCAACTAGCAGTTTTAAAAGTAATCCCATCATCAAAATCAAAATCACTCAATCCATCGTTGACAAACCCAAAGGGTAATAAATCTTCTTGCATTTGTTCTTCTGATTTTTCTCGCAGCAATTCCATCATGTTTGTATCAGTCAAATCTTTAAAAAATGTCTGGACTGTCAACCATGCATATAAAACAAGAGTCATCACCATATCATCATGGGCACCAGATTCTGCTTCATATGAATTTCCTTTTCTCGAAAATGAATAAAGTTCTTGGATAGTGTCAAAATCATTTATCAATAATTGATCTTGTTCTATCATAAGTTTCAATATACTGCACCCAACAGTCTTAACAGTTTTTGTGGTTCTAATACCTCTATCAACATTGTTTTTAAATCCACCAGAAACTTGTTTGCCATTTCTTCCGTTGTTTGAGGTGTATATCAATTCTTCATACCCATAATCAAAATAAAGAATATCTGCTACTTGCCCACCTATGTCATTTATTTCTATCAATAGATGTGCGTTATTATATAGTGTTGCTATCCTAAAAATTATTGAAGCAAAATCTGTTGAAGTGATCAAATTGTCTTTGAATGTACATACTTGTTTAGTTGGTGTTTGCGAAACGTCAATTACAGAAAAAGTAGAATAATCTAACCCCTTTCCTCTCGAAACATCTACAGTCATAACATACGTGTGTCCCGCAGCAGGTTTTTCGAATTGCTTAATTTTCTCTAATTCCACTAATGGTTTTGAAAATACCATTGCTTTCAATTTTTCACTTGAAATCAATGTCCCAGAACTGCCTAGAAATTGGCAACAGAATTCTTGTTTGAATTTTTCTTCGTCAAAGTCAATCGCTTCAAGAGTTTCTTGTTTCCACTTATCACCACGACCAGGAACATCATACCACATGACTTTGACAAATTCATAACCATTAGTACCCTTTTCTGCCCCATCACACGTCTTGTAGTAATGGTTCATGCCATTTGGTGTTGAAGTCATTAATAGTTTAGTGCTTTCACCAGATGAAATAGTAGGATATACAGATGCAAAGAAATCATCATAACCCTCAATAAATGCACAATTGTGGTTTATTACGCCGTTAGAATAATAAGAAAAATCATTGCCAACTTCCACAGGAGAATATGTCATTTTATTTCCAATAGGAGCGATAGCATATATGATTTCACCACCACTAAGAACATCACCTACATAAAGTTCTTTTGCCATCACCCAATTTTGATCTTCTAAAAGAACGGCATGGTTTTTTGAACATTCTAGTTCTTTGCCGCTCTCAAAATTTATCACCAAACATTCTTTTTCACCTGTTTGATCAAATCCTTGGAAATTTTCAAAATCTTTTGCCCCCAATATTTTCATTTTTTTCTACCTTTTACCCAATCAGTAGGAACATCTTGTTCGTAAAAAAATTTCATTTCTCCTGTAATGGGATTGTGAAAGACTTTCTTTCCTTTAGGACCATTTCCACCAGTTCCACCAGTTCCGCGTTCCCACCCATTTGGTATGGTATCAGTCGATTCTATATTCTTAATATCGCCTGTTAATGCATTGAAAATTTTAATAGTATCTTTATTTGGTGGAGTTTGTCCTCTTTTTGCTTCTGATATTTTATTTTTGGTTTCATCACTTCTTTTCATTCCGCGATGTTTGTCAGCAGTTTTTCTTATTTTTTCTTGATTTTTGTTTATAGCATCCATCCTAGATTTATGTTTTTCTGGATTCTCCTGTATCCATTTTCTCATGGAATTGCTTCTTTTAATGTTTGACTCTGTAGTTTTTGGTACACCACTAAAACGTTTAGAAACAATTTCTGAGTTCATTTTTTTTCTTTTTTCGGTTTCAGAAATCCAAGAAATATATTCTTCTGCTCTTTTTGTTGCAACACTTCGCAGAAAATCTGATTTGTAATCCAAAATGCCATAATAGCACAACAAATACACATCTATATTCTTACCATCTTTTATATTATAGTGATCAAAAATTTCGTCATAAGTGAAAAAAATTTCATTTGTTTTTTTATCATAAGTCTCACACCACGTGAAAGGGTTTGCCTTTATAGTGCCGTTTCTACTTTCCTGTATTTTGCGTATAGTTTCATTGGTATGTTTTTTCCCAAAAAAACTATTTTCACTTCCAACAAAAACACAATTTTTTCCGCCTATTGTGAGATTATACGTATCATCTCTTTTATAATATTTTTCGTCAACTAACTCTCTCTCAACATCAAAAGTTTCGTCTATATCATTAGAAGAAAAAAGTAATTCTTGTTCAAAATTCTCTGGTCCATACTTCACCAATGCTTTTTTCATAAGTTTTCCAGAACCCATATAACCATCAGTGAAAATAGAACCACTTTCGCTGAAATGAGAGAGTATAGAACTTTTATTTTTTACTTTATGAAAACCAATATATTCTTTTTTGTTTATTTTATTTGTCGTTTTATATACAGTGTATAGCATCTGATCACTTTCCTTCACCTTGATGAATTTGCTTTCATCAATATTTATAAAGTTTCCTATTTCAGAATAGTAGTAATGATCGTTTGAAATTTCAACGCACACTTTATTATTTTCTGTTATACATTCATCCAAATACAAAAACGAAATAGATTTTCCGCGAATTGCAGAAGAAGATGTGGTTCCTGCATACACTTTACATCCATTTTCCAATTCTATGGAACCTTTATTCCACTCTAGAACACCTTGTTGTAACCATTTAGGCAATGCCTCATATGCCAACTGAATTCTAGATAGAACCTCTCTTGCAGCATCACCTTTATTCGCCAAAATAGCAGCGGTTTTGTATTCATTAAATAGTATATAATGCAATATTATCGCAACAGCAGTGGTAGTTTTTCCAGACTGTCTTGCTGTCAAAACAGCAACACGTCTACTTCTATTGATTTTTTCAACAATTTCTTCCTGATATGGATACATGTCGAACGGCACAAGACCCTTATCAACGTGAACAATCTTAATATATTTTTTTGCGAAATATATTGGGTCACTTGCACACTTCACATATTCCTGTATTTGTTCAGGCGTCCACTCTACAGATATTCCTGTCTTTTTTAAATGTTGGTTGCCTAAATACCCATCACTCATTTACATCTCCAACAAACCAGGAAAATCTAAAAATTGTCTGCTAAAAGAAGATGAGACCGCAAAAATCTTACCGTCATTAGAAAAACCAATACATGGATAAACGCATCTTATTATTTCTTCTACATTAGATACAAAATCAGATTCATCAATATATAAAATAGATATATTCATTCCTTTAACATTATCTGGATTTGACCCAATGCTTTTAATTGTCGAACCATTGTAAAATATTATTTGGTTTTTATTTAGTTTTTCAAACCCACACTGTAAAAACTCTGGCAAATGATTATGCATATCTACAATTTTAGACAACATCTCATTCGTATGCACAAATTTATAACCAGCAATTGCACTAGTTTTATATGCATTGAATATAGAATGATGCAATAATATTATTGCTGCACCCGTAGTTTTGCCGCTTTGCCTTCTATAATTGCGATACCACACTTGTTCATTTTTGAATGCATTTATCATTTCTATTTGAGTTTGATTAAGTGTTATCTGTTCAACACCATTAATGACAGTATTTATTTTAATATAATTGTTAGCAAAATATTCTATATCATCACGGCACTTTATATATTCTTCAATTTGTTCTTTCGTGTATTTCATTCTGTTTCACCCTTTAACATTTTAAGTAAATCTGTTGTTGATAAGACCAAATTGTTGTTTGTGACATTTGTCTGTGAAGCAGGAGAATCTTCTTTCGCGTATTTTTTCTTTGCCGACATGTCAACAAATTCTCTATTAGCATCTAACAAAGTTTTCATCATACCAGATACAACTTCGAATGCCCTAGGAGATTCAGATTGCTTTGCAAGGTTCACCAGTTCTTCTAAAGATGAGTCACCTTTTTCTATTATATTTTTTATGTTATTTTTTGCAAATTCGACATCTGACAAATGTTCATCATTACTCTCAATAGAAACCATCGGCATTGGCGCATCATCATCATCAAGAATTTCTGGTAATGTTTCTTTAGGCGCTTCTTCTTGTTCATTCTTGACCTGTGCAAGAGATTTTAGACCTAATGCTTCTGCTATTATTTCTTCGCTCATTATATATCATCCTTGCCACTATATGTTACAACCACACCCCAATCATCATCTTCCATGATATCTTGGTATGGTATCGTTTCTTCTAAAATATTTGTTGGTTCGCCATTTGCAGTCAATCCTGGTTGAATACCAATTTGACTTTCAAATTCTTTTGTTGGGTCAATGTCAGTGTAATTTCTGATATCAATAAATTTAATAACTTTTTTATCTCTTTCTGGACCAAAGAACCAACACTTCATTGTGAAGTCCATTGTCCACAACAAACTTCTTCTGGTTTCAAAATCACCGTCATAAACGTCTTCAACACTAACACTATTAAGAATTAAAGGAATATCCAATGGTTCAACACCATCCATCAACTTCACAGTTGTGGTTCTTTCTGGTTTAAAAAATGGAATAATCTGCTCGACTATTTGTGCCCCATCTTCTGTATATTTTGCCATGATTGACAAAGAGAAATCTATGTTGTATGGTGCAGGTGAATACAAGAATAACGAACCGCCATTATCCGAAGGTTGATTCACTATTTTTTTCAATGAATTGACTTTTCTCGAACCATCATATGTCATATTGACAATTTCGAAAGACATTCTAGGTAGAGTTATGGCAGATTTTTGATCTAAATTTGGGTCTTGTGCTATTCTTGCCATGAATTTTTGATATGGACCATATGAAATGGGAACAACCATTTTTTGGACAACAACACCATTGTTGTCCCTTCTTTGTATTGATACTTTATTAAAAATGGAACCAAAAAGTGCTACGTATTTTCTTGTCGTTTCATTATAGAAATAATTTGTTATTGCCAATTTATTTACTCACTTATTAATTAGTTGTTGGGAAGGTTATATCTTCACTAAATGGGTCTGATTCACTAAAATCAATTATGTCTTGACCTTCTTCTTCATAGAAGATATTTTTGGCAATTAGGTCCGTATTGCTAAGAGTTTGTAAATCTTCAATAGAGGAAGTTTGATTGTTGTCATAATGCTGGTCAATAACATCAATACCAGTTTCAAATCTTTCATTAGAATATTCAAATAATTCACACTTCATATCATATGTCTGCAATGATCCTGTTTGATAAAAAACAGATTCATGCTCTACATACATTATTTTGAAGAATTTGTCATTCATAGGCATATATACCAAATCACCTTCTTTTGGTCTGGTGATTGCGTTATTATCATTAGTGACATATCTTTCAAATGTTCGCATTGCGACCGTAAAGGTTGCCTGATCCCTAATCTGCAAACCAAATTTGGAAAGGAAATCACCTTCGCCTTCGAAACCGTCAACTGATTTAACGTATACTTCTACAGGATAAGCAGTGTTGAAAATTGAAACATCATCTTCATTTAATATGTTGTCAAAATTTTCGACTGTTCTTGTTACATAGAATGTATCCACACCATATATTTGAATTGATTCAATAACCAAATCATCTATAAGTTGTTGTTCGTTAAAATAGTTGTAATTTTGAAAATAAACATTTGTTGCCACAATAAATTATCCTGAAAAATTATAAACAAGAGGTTGTAAAGAATTGATCGCTTCTTCTTCCATATTTCTACGTTCTTCTTTTGCCTCACTTAGAATTTGTTCGCCATTGAACTGGACCCCGCCAACTAATTGCATATTTGTGAATTTAATAAGGTTTCCGCCCCATTGCTCTTTTATCAGAACCGTTGCGTAATTTTGCAACCATCTGTCATTCCACATATCAGAATATAGACCTTGATCAATTATGTCGTATGCCTCTACAATGATATAATCTCCAACAGCGACTTTGCCCCAATCCATATCAATATGAAGTTTATTGATGTGCTTGTTGTACCTTATAATAGGCAGACCAACCAATACCTCTTGCATAAATTGCAAATGTTGCATTGTCATATAATAGTTTTGAACAGAATATCCTGTTATTGTTTCAAGATTATTTAAAACAAACTGATATGAAACATTGAACATCCCACTACCACTTGATATAGACGCACCCAAATTGAATATTCTGGAAACACCAAGCAATCTTTCTGGTATTTCAATATAACCATTATCAGCATCTGCCTGCGTTATATGGTGCCTCAAATATACGTGTTCTGATCCATTGTAATGATAATCACTCCAAAAACTTATTGCTTCATCAACTCTATCATCAACCTGTTCTTCTGAAACGTTAATTTGTATCACAGGCGCACCTAATTTGCGCAAGCAATATTCTTTAAATTCTTGTTTAGATGTAGGTTTTGCCATTTGTTTTACCTTTTAATATTTTTTATATTATAAACCATTTTAGGTATTTGCCCCTACAATAGTTGAAGATGGTATTAAGAAAATCAAACCCTCTAAAATTTTTGATACTGATCCAACAGGATTTTCCATCATAACATCATATGTATATTTTCCGCCTTCAAGATATGAAGTAGTTTCTTTGGGAAATCTCAATTCCAATTCATTGACTGAACCATTCGTAAGAACTGTTAACTCTGCGCTGAATTTCTTAGTGTTCGAATATAATTTACAAACATCACAATAAAAATTATATTCACTATAATCATCACCAGAATCTTGCGTCAACTCTAATGTAGTTGCAAAATCTGTTCCTTGATTTACATAGAGATTTTCTTTTGTCGTCATTTTTAACACTCTTTTTCTTTTTATTTATAAGAACATACCACTCAAAATTAGTTCATTTTAAGGGTTGACAGAAACAAAAAACCTGTTATAATCAATAATGTTATTGGGGAAAGTATATACTAATGATTCTAGCTATAGCTTAGACTCTGAATATTTGAGACCCTTTATGATCACATTTGATAGATGAATCTGCCCAAACCTCAAAACCATTGTCTTTTGCTTTTTTGCAAAAATATATATCTTCTGATACAGTATCTTTATGTAGTATTGCGGATTTGTAATAGAAATGTGGATATTCCATCTTTCTAAAGACTTCACTTTTTATCAAACAACAACCCATTCCACATCCTGCTATTTCAAATAATTGATCTTTTGGAACTATATCATATGGCATATTTATGATACTTCCATTGGCACCATTCATGTATATTTCTAGTGTATGTGTGTTTGGAATTCTTTGAATATAAAGACCGGAAATTACATCTTTGTCTGCTACAATCATTTTTTTCAATGAATCTTTTGGTAGAATTATATCTGAATCTACTGAGAATAGATAATCATATCTTTTTGCCCAATCAGATATCAAATTTCTTATCTGGTCGATCTGATCGCCTGTCACTGTTTTAAAATCAGTTTCATATCCTTCTGGAACATCCAAATCATATATAGACTTGAAAGTTTCTGGTTCTATATATTTTGAACATGGAACTGCTATCAATATTTTTTTCATTTTATTCCTCATTAGAATGTGCGTTAAACAGAATTATTGCAAGTTCTTCAATTTCAAAATTTTCGTACTGCCCACTTTCAATCATTGATTTTGCACTTTCCCGATATTTATCTCTTTCGTATTCATATAAAATTTCCCATTCCATGAACTGAAATCCTCCATATTATAAATAAAAGTGTAGTTCACGGATTTCTTGGCGGTCATCCCAACTACTCTATGTTTAACACCCTATGGAAGGAACACAGCACATGTCTATTTATATACCTTACACCTATCTTATTGGATGGTCCCATATAAACAAATGGTATTATGGAGTCGAATACTCTAACAGTAAGAAAATAGCAAATCCTAAAAATTTGTGGACGATATATTTCACTTCATCGAATATTGTTAAAAAATTTCGTGAAGAATATGGCGAACCAGATGTTATTCAAATTAGAAAAATTTTCACTAAAGGAAACCGTAAAGAACGCCAGATAAAAGCATCTTTGTGGGAACATAAAGTATTGTCAAAAATTGATATAACTAGCGATAAATGGTTAAATGGAAGAATAGGTGGCGATATATCACCAGAAACCATCAAAAAAATTGCCAATTTGAGGTATGGAGTGGATAATGTATTCCAAGCACCAGAAATAAAAGATAAGATAAAAACCACAATGCAAACTAAATATGGTGTCTCGCACCCTTCTCAGTCAGAAGAAATTATGGAGAAAAAGATAAAAAATAACATAGAAAAATATGGAATATCGCATACCATTAATTTGCCGGAAACTCGCCAAAAAATGTTAGAAGGTTTGCAAAATCAAGATTGGGATGAAAGAAAAAATCGTCATGTTGAAAAGTATGGAGTTGAGTTTACTTCACAACGCAAAGAAATAAAAAATAAAGTATTAAATACGCGCTCTGTGTTATCCAATAGAGAAGTTGTAAAATTAATTAGAGAATATAAGAGAGTGTTTAATATTACACTAACAGGTGGTTGGTATCAATCTTCTGACGAAAAACTTGAAAAAATACTAAAAGAAATAATTACAGAATATGGTAAATTTTGCATAGAAGAACTGCATCGAATTGTACCCAAAAAGAAATATAGTGACACAATAAAAATACTACAATCAAGACAATCCGTACAGGAAGTCAAGATGTATAAAGAGAAGTATAATATAAAATTGGGTCGTGTTTGGGATAGAAAATCTGATGAATGGATTGAAAATAAATTAAAAGAATTACAAATTCAATACGGTGTTATTTGAAGACACGCAACGAATGACTTTCATGTCAGATAGTTCAATTTTATTTAAGAAATTTTCGTTTTCTTGATCTGTGTTATCAAGAGTTTCGAATTGTATGCAATGTGTAAACACTTTTTGCTTTACAAAAATTACATCTGCATTATCTATTGATAATGCATCACAACTTTGGTTTTCTATTATGTTCAGCGCA
>Ga0099846_1000167_pt1 | contig 26794 bp, 25 predicted proteins | sample CB_VirMetaG_FD_78180 | JGI IMG/M metagenome (GOLD analysis project Ga0099846, IMG submission 78180) | Freshwater to marine saline gradient viral communities from Chesapeake Bay - CB_1504_1 Viral MetaG | ecosystem: Environmental > Aquatic > Marine > Coastal | place: USA: Chesapeake Bay... | reverse complement strand
TTGAGTTCATTAAAATGGAAATGGGTGAGATTGCAGGAGTATCTGCACAACGTCAAGGACAAGTTTCAAGTAATGAAACTCTTGGTGGTGTTGAAAGATCTGTTAATCAATCATCTCATATTACAGAGTTTTGGTTTCATACACATGAACAAGTTAAATTAAGAGTATTAACTGCATTTTTAGAAACAGCTAAAGTAGCTCTTAAAGGTAACAATAAGAAAGTACAATATATTCTAGATGACCAGAGTATTGAAATGCTTAATATAGACGGTGAAGAATTCTCAGAAGCAGATTATGGTATGGTATGTACTAGTTCTAGTAAAACTGCAGAATTAGAACAAGCTATAAAACAATATGCACAAGCTTTCTTACAGAATGGTGGTTCAATGTCTACTATTATGGATATTTACTTTAGTCCTAGTTTATCTGATATGAAGAAAAAATTAGAGATTGCTGAAGAAAATGTTAATACTAGAAATGCTAAAGCTGCAGAAGATAATAATAAACTTGCACAACAAGCACAACTTGATACTAAAGAATTTGAAGATAAGAAATTATTATTACAAGATACTATTAGTATTAGAGAAAATGATACCAAAATATATATCGCAGAATTACAAGCATCTATGAAACAAAGTGAAGATGAAGGTATGGATGAAGATAATGATGGTATTAAAGATGAATTAGAAACATCTAAATTAGAATTATCTAGAGATCAAGCTAAAGCAGATAAACTTTTAAAAATTAGACAACTTGATGATTCTATGAAAATGCATAAAGATAAAATGGAACGTGAAGATAAAAAAATTGTAGTTTCAAAACAAAAAAAGGTAACTAAATAGCTATAAGTTAATGTTTCTTTATAAAATTATTATAAAAAATACCATTGACTTTTATAACTTTTTTAGTTATATTTGTAAAATTAACGGGAGAATAACATATACATTATGCCAAAAGAAGAAGAATTTTTAGGAATGAGTCTGTTTGATGATACAAACAACTTAGAAATAAACATGGATTTTAATCCAGATGATTTGGAAGATGACGATAATATCGAGATTCCAAATGAAGAAGAAGAAGTACAAGATGAAAATCTTGACGAACAAGATAATCTCGACGAGGATGAGAGTCCAGAGGAAGTAGGCGAGAACGAAGATCAAGAAGAAGAGGGTGATGAATCTGATGAAAATTCTCCCAATATTTATTCTTCCTTTGCATCCGTTCTTAACGAGCAAGGCTTATTACCCTCTCTGGATCTTCAAGGAATCAAAGATATTAAAAATGCTGATGATTTAGCTTCTCTCTTTAAGGGAGAAATGGAGACTCAGACAAAGAATTATCTTCTAGAGAAGATTGGGCAAGAAGGATACGAAGCTTTAGAAAAAGGAATTAGTCTAGCAGAGTATCAACAATATCAAGATAATGTTCTTACATTAGATTCTATTACAGAAGACTCACTACGAGATGATATTGAACTAAGTAAAAAATTAATATATCAAGACTATCTAAGTCAAGGTATAGATGATAAGAGAGCAATGCGACTCTTAAAAAAATCAATTGATGCTGGAGAAGATTCTATAGTAGAAGATGCTATTGAGTCTTTAGGAAGTTTAAAAGTTGTAGAAGGTAAAAGACTCGAAAGACTTGCAACTGAAAGAAAAGAACAACAGTTATTAGATTCTCAAGCACAAACAAAAATTGATAATGACTTAAAAAATTCCATCTATAACAAAACAGAGTTTATAAAAGGGATTAAAGTTAACAAATCAATACAAGATAAAGTTTATAATAGTATTACTAAAGTAGTTGGTAAAAGTCCAACAGGTGTACTAGAAAACAGACTAATGAAAGAAAGGCGTGAAAACCCAATTGATTTTGATAGTAAACTTTATTACCTATATGAATTAACAAATGGTTTTGCAGATTTTTCAAAAATTACTAGTAAAGCAGAAACAAGTGCTCTTAGTAAATTAGAAAAAGATTTAAGAAGAACAAAATTTGAAGGTTCAGGTTCTCCAAGTTATTTAAGTGATAAAGAGAGTTATGGTGGTATTGGTTCTGAAATAGTATTTTAACAATAAGTAAAAATAATTAATTAATTAAAAAGTAAAAAACATGAGTTTAGGAAAATTTGTAATGACTAAAGGACAATCTTGGTCAGGACTAACTTTAAAGAATCACATTGGTGCTATTTTTGGTAGTCAACCTCAATTGGTTTCTCCTCTTACAACTGTTCTTTTACAAAATTCTGGAATGAAAAACCTAGACACTACTCTCTCACTTTTTCCTGAGAAAGTTCTAGAAACTTCTGATGATTTTGTGTGGAAAGTAGTAGGTAGTGATGAACGTAATATTCCATTAGTGGAAGCACGTTACAATGGAGCTGTTGTCGTAGATGGTGACACTGGTGTAGGTGCTGCTAGAACACACATTGAATTAGTATTCGGTGAAAAGTATTTTAGTGAAGTGCACGTAATTGGTGGACCACGTCCAGATGTATATCAATTCAGATTGATTTCTGAAGCGCAAGAAGAAGGTGGTAACTATGTATATCAAGCAGAAGTGTTTGGTGGACAAGAAACATTAGCAGGAGTTCCTGGTGATGAATTGATTGCTGGTAATAGATTTAGTATTGAATCTGCATACGTTGAAGACGAGTTGTCTACAAAAGGTGCTGATATCCAATTTACTTCCCCTTACTTGATGAGAAACTCAGTTTCTACATTGCGTATGGAACATAAAGTATCTGGAGCAATGATTGATGTAAAAGTAAAACCTGTTTATTTCGCTGGTATTGAAACTAGAGATCCAAACTCAGGTAAAGTACATAAGTCAGTTACTTGGATGCAAGAAGTATATTGGCAGTTTGAAAAATCTCTTTCTAGAATTAAAGCAAGAACATTAATGTTTGGTAAAACAAACAGAGATGAAAATGGTAGATTCTTGAATAAAGGTAATTCAAATATTGAAATTAAAGCTGGTTCTGGTATTAGAGAACAAATGGAAGTATCTAACACTACTACCTATAATAAATTCTCAATTAGAATTCTAGAAGATTTGTTATCTGAATTAGTTGAAGGTAAACTTGATTTCACAGAACGTAAATTTATGTTACGTACAGGTGAAAGAGGTGCATCTCAATTTAGTAGAGCGGTAACTGCAGAAGCATCTGGTTGGTTGAATATTGGATTTGATAATTCAAATTCTAGCGCAATTCAAAAAACCTCATCTAAGTTCCATGATAATTCATATAAAGCTGGATTCCAGTTTACAGAATGGACTGCTCCTAATAACATTCATGTAATGTTAGAAGTAGACCCAATGTATGATGATAAAGTAAGAAATAAAATTTTGCACCCAGATGGTGGTGTTGCTGAATCTTATCGTTATGATATCCTTTATATTGGTTCAATGGAAGAACCTAATATCCAAAAAATTAAAGTACGTGGTGATGATGAGTTACGTGGTTATAAAGCTGGTATTAGAGACCCATTTACAGGACGTAGAGGTGGTGTAATGCAACATATGGAAGATTCCGCTATCATGAGTGCTATGTGTGGTACTGGTGCAATGGTGAAAGATCCTTCTAGAACTGCGACATTAAAACCTTCAATATTAGGATAAAACTAATATAATATATTAAAAGTTTCAAAAGGGTGTACTTATTTATAAACACCCTTTTATTTTATTTAAATTTTAAAAAAGGGAGAATATTATGGAAGTAAAAGAATTAACAAGTAAATTTACATTACCTAGTGATATAGTTATTGTAAAGTTTGTAAAAAGAAAATCTGGAATGGCTGCTCACGTAGATGAGAATCATGTTATTTCAGGAGGTATGTTATCAGGTTCAAAAAAGAAATTTTGTGCCCCACTACAAAAAAATGGTAATATTGCTAATATACTAACAGCAGATGAAAAAGAATTTCTAGAAAAAGAAACTGGATTAAATCTTTCTGTTTATGGTGAATTTTGGCAAAACTTTTATGTATCATTATATAAAGATGATGCTAATAATAGATTTGATTTAAGTAATCCAATGGATTATATATCAATTAAAATATTAGAATCTTTAAATAATGATGTTGCTAAATCATGGAATGATCGTAATAAAAAACAAACATATCAATTTGTTATTACTAGAAGTGATGAAGAATTTAAAGAGAAAAAAGCTAAGTTAGATACTAAAAAATCAGCTTGGAAATTATATGGTAAAATTGAAGATGATAGAGAGAAACTAATTGGTATCTTAAAATTATTAACAAACCAACCAATATCAACCGATTCTAAATTAAATTGGATACAAGGTAAGGTAGAAGAATATTTAGATTCAATGCCATCACAATTTTTATCAATCATTGAAGATCCTTCATTTGATACTAAAGTATTAATTAATAAAGGTATTGATTCAGGATTGATTATTAGAAACTCTAATAAGTATTCAACAGTAGATGGTCTAGACTTATGTGAAAATGGTCAAGTTCCATCATTTGATAATGCTGTTAAATATTTAGATTCTAGTAAAAATCAAGAAGTAAGATCTTTAATAGAAGCAAGAATAGATAACGGAAAATAATATGACAACGAAAGAATTTTCAAATGAATTTGATATTATATAATAGTATAGCTACAAATGCAGCTCCTGGTATAGATTCATATGAGAAATCAGTATTTCTAACTAAAGCTCAAAATGAATTAATTACAAATTACTTTAATCCTAAAGGTAATAAATATCAAGAAGGATTTGATCAAAATCAAAAACGTCAAATTGATTTTTTAGATTTAGTACAAGTTAAAAAATTAACAGTAAGTAGTAATCCAGTAATTTTAGAGACTATTAAATTAGATAATAGAAGTAGATTGTTTTCAATACCAGATGATATTTTATTTATAATAAATGAAAATATTAATGGTAGTATTGTTAGTACTGATAGAGGAAGTGGTAGAGTTAATAGTATTAATAAAATACTAAATGTTATACCAATCAGTTTTCAAGATTATAGTAATTTTATGTCAGAACCATATAAATTACCATATAAAAATCAAGGTTGGAGACTTATTAATAATTCTGGTCCTACTAATGTATTTGAAATAATTACTGATCCTAATTTAACTATAACTAGTTATATTTTAAGATATATAAAAAAACCTAACCCTATAATACTTGTAGATTTATCTACTGAATTTGCTGGAGAAGGGTTAAGTATAGAAGGGCAAACAATTGCTCAAACATGTGAATTAGATGTTAGTATTCATCAAGAAATCTTACAAAGAGCTGTAGAGTTAGCTAAGGGAGCTTATGAAGGTAATATTAATTCTATTATTGAATTAGGTAAAAGAAGCGAATAATGACTACAGATGAATTTTCAAATGAACTTGATACTCGTTTAAATAAATATAATATTAATTTAAATGAATATGAAAAATCTATTTATCTAACTGCAGCTCAAATAGAGATAGTTAAATCTTATTTTATAGTAGGTATTGAAAGAAATTCTAGAATAAGGATAGATTTAAAAGAGTTAATAAAAAATTATATATCAGAAGAAAAAATTACTTCTATAAATAAAATATCAGAAGATTCTAAATTCTTTAAAATACCAGATAATGTATTTTTAATAATGCAGGAGCAATGTAATATTATATCTACTGATAGTTGTTTAAATGGAAAATTATTAAAAGTGATTCCTAAAACACATGATGAATATAATATACAAATTAAAAATCCTTTTAAAAAACCTAATTCATCTATAGTTTGGAGATTAGATTTTTCTAAACAAGATGCTATTGATAATGTAGAATTAATAAGTCCATATGATATTTCTAAATATCAAGTTAGATATATTTCTTATCCAGAACCTATTGTATTAACAAATTTAAGTACAGGTTCTTTTGGAGAAGGTTTATCAATAGATGGAGTAACTACATATCAAACATGTAAATTAAATGAAAGTATACATAGGGATATTATGAATAAAGCTTTAGAATTAGTTCTAATAAATTATAAACCACAAACTGTATAGTTTAAAACAAAAAAATAAATAATAAATAATAATAACTAAAATTAATAAAAATGAGTGTATTTGGACCAAACCAAGTAGAGGAATTAATTATTGGTAATGCTGTAGCAGCTGAAGTAAGTGTAGCTACATTTATCAGTGCAGCCTCTGACAAGGAAATTAAAGTACTGTCCGCTACTGGTGGGGCACCAGCGGCTGGGGCAGATTTCAAAGTTTTACAAAAAACTGCAGGAGATGCAGCTAAAGGTTTAAACTATGAATTTTCAGATGTGATTAAAGCATCTAAAGTAGACAAAGTAATTCTTAAAACTTACGCAGCTGAAGTACAAAAAGCTGTAACAGTAAGTGGATTTACTGGAAATGTTGTAGCTAATACTACTTATGCAGTAGAGGTTAGACTATATAATGATGGTGGAACTCTTTCGCCTGAAAATTTTGCAACTGTAACTGGTTACTATGTAACTGGAGCTAGTGTAGTTGGTATAACTGATCAAATAATCCAAGATGGAGTTATTGCATCATTAAATGCTAATCTAACTAAAAGAGGTGCTTTTGAAGTAGTAGTTGCTACAGTTAATGCAAATAGTTTTACAATTACTGGAAAAGCACAAACTGTAGTTCCTGGTAAAATTACAGGAAGACAAATTGAATTTGATGTAACTGCTAAACAGTTTTTAAATTCTTCTATTCTTCATGAAAATTTAGGATTGTTAACTGTAACTGTAAATGCTCAAAATTATCCTGGAGCTGGTACTGGTAAGTATGCAGTAAATCTTGAATGGTTTACTAAAGGATATAAATATGAAGTATATCGTCAAACAGGTTATCCAGCTGACTTTAATACACCTTATTATGCAAGTATTAATGGTGTATATAATGTGATTCATATTAAATATTTTGATGATAGACAATCACCTACAGTAGAAAAACAAAATAAAGTTTTAACTATTATGGTAGATAAAGTAGTAAATAATTTAGCTAATAATGCTGCTACAAATGCAGTGTTAGCAGATTTAACAACTATTCTTGGTGCTGCTATGGTTCCTTCTGCTTTACCTATAGTATAATATTAAATAATTTCTTAATAATAAGGGAGAGCAGGGTAAACTAACTCTTCTCTCCTTTTTTAATTCAATAAATATGAAAATATCAAGTCTAACTATATCTACTGATAGAAAACAAATAGATTTAACAATAATAGATGCAGCAACAGTATCTTCTTTAAAATTATGGACTGATGTTACATATAAAGATTATAGTTTAGCTATTGACATTTCAACGAAATTAACTGGAGCAGTTACAGAAAATATTACAATAACATTAGCAGATTTATCACTTCAATATTTTGATGGGGTTTATTTTATAGAAGCTGAAGATCCAAATGAAATATCAATTCAAGTTGTTGCAGATTTAACTAGATATAAAGAATGTATTTTAACAAAAGTATTACAAGTAGCACAATGTAATGATTGTTTAAAAGTACTTAACTCATCTATTATAAATTCACAAGTATTACTATACTCATTAGAAGTTGCAGTAAGTGAAGGGTTTGTTGATGATATAATATTAACAGTTGAAGCATTAAATAAATTCTGCTCTGATAATTGTAAAACATGTGGAGAATTTAATAATATATTAGATACTAATTATTATTCATTATAATTATGAGCCTTAGAAATAATACAATCATATTAAGTAGTACTACAAGAGCAATTAAGAAAGCTAAAGTAATTGGTAAATTAAATACAAATGAAGTATTTTCTTTTATATTACTTGACAATCTTCTTAAATTTGTAGATGAAACTATTGCAAATGGCTCAATTTATTTCAAACAAACAAAATTAGATTTATTGTTACTAATTCAAGATTTAGCATATAGAAATCCAGAAACTATTTGTAATTATAAAGTGGCATTAAATACAAATAATTTACGAACTGTTGATTCAAATGTAATAAATATTGCTCCAACAGTAAGTGGTATTACAATTCCTATTCTTCTAGAAGATAGTTATATTTTTAAAATTAGTGATTTTACAACTAATTTTGCTGATGTTCAATTAGACGCTTGGGATAAATTAATCATATATCCAAATAGTAACTTAACCTATAAAGGAAACGTAGTAACCAACATATTAAATATAAAAGTAGAAGATGTAGTAAATTTAGTGTATACTAGAAGTAGTGATGCTGCTTTTTCTACTTCATTAACTTTTAGAATAAGTGATAAGAACTTACATAGTTTATATAGTGCCATTATAACAAATACAATAACTGGTACATTAATTGAAGCTGCTAACTTACCTCCAACTTTAGGAGATGGTAGTGTATATACTGATAACAGAATTACAACTGTATTAACCTTAGCTATGTTTACTACTTTATTAGCGCCACCATATAATGACCCAGAAGGTGATTTAATTGATGCACTTAGAATAGATAGTATATCAGGTTCTAATCAAGGTGTATTTTATTTAAATTCTATACCTATAACAGCTGGTTTAGTAATAACAAGAGAGCAATTATCAGCTAATTTATTTACACATATGGGACCTAATATTGATAGTGTAGCAACTGATTTCTTTACGTTCTCAGCAAGAGATGAAGGTTCATTAATATGGGTAAACTAAAATAAAAATTCATGGCAAGATTTTCAATAATAAATGGTGGATGTAATATTACTTATAGTTGCCAAGGTACATGGGATGCAGGAACAAACATCCCATTTTTAATAAGTCCTGATATTACAAAAGCAGGATACACATATGAAGTAACAGGAGCGGGTACTAGATTTGGTCATGATTATATAGTAGGTGATTTATTGGTATATGATAGTTTTGGTGTAGCTAATAAATTTGCTATGTATGAACCATTACCTGGACCTATAGGACCTATAGGACCTCAAGGGATTCAAGGCATTCAAGGAGTAACGGGAAATACAGGTGCTCAAGGACTTCAAGGTATTCAAGGAGAAATTGGTCCTAAAGGAGATACTGGGTTAACTGGAGATACTGGTTTAACAGGGGCTTCCATTATTAGTAGTACATTTGTAGCTAATGATATGGTATTTACCAAGGATGATACTTCAAGTGTAACCCTAGTTAATGCTAAAATAACTTTAAAAGGTGATCAAGGTATTCAGGGTATTCAAGGAATTCAGGGTATTCAAGGTAATACAGGATCTACAGGATTAACAGGTGCTACAGGTCCTCAAGGAATACAAGGGATACAAGGGGATACTCCAGTAGCAGAATGGTTAGGAACTTCACTAGGATTTGATGGTGGAGTAAAAACTGATTTAAAAGGGGATACAGGTTCTCAAGGTATACAAGGAATTCAAGGTATACAAGGGGTTATAGGACTTACAGGTAATACAGGTGATACTGGAGCTACAGGTGCTTCTATTACCAGTAGTGCATTTGTAGGAAATGATATAGTATTTACTAAAGATGATGCTGCAACTATTACATTAGTTAACGCTAAATTAGATTTAAAAGGAGACCAAGGTCTACAAGGAGATATTGGACTTACTGGATTAAGTGCTTATGAAGAGGCTATTCTTGATGGGTTTGTAGGTACTGAAGCTGAATGGATAATATCCTTACAAGGTATTCAAGGTGAAGTTGGACCAACAGGAGCTACACCAGTAGCGGAGTGGTTAGGTACATCATTAGGCTTTGATGGTGGAGCTAAGACTGATTTACAAGGAGTCCAAGGTATACAAGGAATACAAGGAGTTCAAGGAGTTATTGGATTAACTGGTCCTACAGGTTTACAAGGTCCTATAGGATTAACTGGTGATCAAGGAATACAAGGTGTTCAAGGGGATACAGGATTTGCAGGAATTACTTATTTAGGTAATTATAATGCAGGAACAAGTTATGTACCAACAGATGTAGTTAGAAGTCTAGTAGATGGTAATGCATATCATTGTGATGTGGCTTCTATTGATAATGAGCCATCTACAACCCCTGCTAATTGGAGTTTATTTGTAACAAAAGGAGCTCAAGGAGACCAAGGAATTCAAGGTGTTGCTGGACCTCAAGGTATACAAGGACCTATTGGTAATGATGGTCCTCAGGGTATTCAAGGTATACAAGGCCCCTCTGATGGATATACAGCTTACGAAATTGCAGTAATACAAGGATTTGTTGGCGATGAAACAGCTTGGCTTTTATCTTTAGTTGGGCCTCAAGGTATTCAAGGTGCACAGGGTATCCAAGGTATACAAGGTATAGATGGACCACAAGGTAATGGTGTCGCTTCAATTATTAGAACAATTGGTACAGGGGCAGAAGGTACTATTGATACATATACAATTACATTTACTGATACTACTGCTACAACATTTGATGTATATAATGGTGCAGATGGTGTTCAAGGTATACAAGGGATTCAAGGAGTACAAGGACTTACAGGAGATATAGGAAATGGAATAACATCAGTAGTAAGAACAACTGGTACTGGAACTCAAGGTACTACTGATACATATACAATAACATATACAGATGCAAGTACCTCTACATTTGATGTTTATAATGGAGCTGATGGAATTGATGCTTCAGGTGATGTAGTAGGTCCATTATCCTCTACAAATAATAGTGTAGCTTTATTCGATGGTATAACTGGTAAACTTATTAAAGATGGTGGAGTATTAGGTACTGCAGCATTTTCAGCTACTGGAGATTTTGCAACAGCAGCTCAAGGTACTTTAGCATCTACAGCACTACAAAGCTATACAGAGACAGACCCTGTATATTCAGCGTGGGATAAATCAACTGGAATTAGTATAACAGAGAGTCAAATATCAGATTTAGGAACTTACTTAACATCTTTTACTGAAACAGATCCTGTATTCTCAGCCCATACAGTAGCCAGTATTATTAATGGTACAGGTTTATTAAAGAATAATGGGGCTGGTATATGGTCATATGATAATGCTACATATTTAACAAGTTACACAGAAACTGATCCAGTATTTGTAGCCAGTCCAGCTAATAGCATAACAGCACAGAACATAACAGATCTAGGTAATTTATCAGGGTCAAACACAGGTGATCAAGATTTAAGTGGGTTATTGGTTTTAAGTCCTGATTATATTGTATTTGATACAACACCAGAAACTACAAGTACAGCTCAAGGAACATTATCTTGGAACACAGATGAGTTAACATTGGACCTAATACAAAATGGAACAACATTACAATTAGGACAGGAACAACAATATAATGTAAGAAATAATACAGGTGTAACAATACCAAATGGTTTTCCAGTTATGGCAACGGGTACTTTAGGTGCTTCTGGAAGAATAACCATTGCTGCTATGGATGGAACTAATCCAGCAAATGCAAAGTTCTTTTTAGGATTAACAACTGAACCAATATTAAGTGGGGAAGATGGGAAAGTAACTTCATTCGGGAAAGTTAGAGGAATATTTACAAGCTCTTGGGCAGATGGAGATATTTTATATATAAGTGATATATTTATAGGTGGATTGACAAATGTAGAACCTACTACTCCAAATATTTCAATGGCAGTAGCCTTTGTAGTACATTCAGCAACAAATGGAACTTTATTTGTCAGAGTAAATAATGTTAATAATCACGAATTTGCTCATAGAGTACATACACATACGGCTTCTGATATAACAGATTTTGATACTGAGGTTTCTAATAATTCAAGTGTTACAAGTAATACGGCTAAAATATCTTTTGACAACACAAGCTCAACACGATTAGCTAACACAAGCGGAACGAATACGGGCGACCAAAATATATCAGGAATAGCAACAAATGCAAATGATATTTCAGATTTACAAGATGAGCAAATAACGCAAAATGATGCTATTGCTTTAAATACTGCTAAAATTTCAGCAACAGGAACGGAACTTGAGCCAACCGATATTGATACTTTAGCTAAATTAAATACCATTATTACAGATGCAACTTTAATTGATACAAATGATTCAAGATTAATCGATGCAAGAACACCTTTAGCACATACGCACACAGCTTCCGCAATTACTGATTTTGATACGGAAGTTGCAAATAATACAGCCGTAACTGCAAACACTGCTAAAATTAGTTTTGATTCAACATCCAGTACAAGACTTGCAAATACAAGTGGAACGAATACTGGAGATAATGCCACCAATACTCTATATAGTGGACTTGTAACTAATGCAACGCATACAGGCGAAGTTACAGGAGCAACAGCTTTAACTATTGCAGACAATGTAGTAGATGAAGCTAATTTAAAATTAGATGAAGCACCTACTAATGATTTTGTATTAACAGCAGATAACACTAAAACTGGTGGAATGAAATGGGCTGCACCAGCAGCAGGAGGAGGAGGTTCTGCTATAACAAAAGATTTTGTATTAGCAGCAGCTGGTACAATAGGGAAAATCGGGCAAATATTGACAAATGGGCAAGTTGAACCAATTGTAGGTACTAGCCATATTTTAAATACTCTAAACACCACAAAGGATGGAGACACTTTAGAGATGGACCCTTTTAATACAGGTAGGTTTGCAGTAGTTTCGTATGTGGATAATAATGCTAATGCTACAATAACAATAGGAAATATAGTAGGTGATACAGTAGTTTATGGGACATCAGTGACAATCACTATCTCTGGTTATGTAGGATATAATGATTCAACTCAAGGTGGACGTCAACAGATTATTAAATGGAATCCATACACAGAAGATTCATTTGTTGTACTTTCAAATGCATATTATGCTGCTGGGGGATATTATGCTTCACATATTAGAGCTTGCACTGTTAGTGGAACTACCATCACGGTGGGAGCCTATACAACAATAGAGGTACCTGCAGAGGCAACTGTATCTGCTAGTGGAGTTATGGAGTTTACTACTTCTAACATACTTTTGGTGTTTATAGGTAACACTAATGGTTCTTATTATGCAAAAAGATACACTATAAGTGGCACAACTATAACTGCATATAGACTTGATGCTGAAGACTATTCTGTTATAAGTGGTACACCTATAAAGATGATAAAAGACCCTCATGTTGAAGGGAGGGTAGCTATGTTATACCAATCCTCTAGTGGTGTTGGTCTTTATATTATCACTACCACAACATCAGGGGACCCATCATATTTTCAAATGACAACTATAGGTAGCTGGTTTTCAGGCAGCTGGTATGCTGACATTGTATTTGACCCAAGAAAACCAGGAGTTGTTTTTTCTATTACTGAATCATTGTATGGCGCCGGCATATATATACAAGCTTGGGTTTGGCCATCTGCTACAGGATCCCCAACAGGTACTTTAGCTCTTAGTTTCGCTATAACTGCTACTTCATTCCTAAACATTGAGGCAATACCTAATGATTCAAATAAATTAATTATACAATACAGCCCTAGTACCCCAGCCTTTAGTGTTTTTAGAACTCTTAATTTAGGGAGTGGAAACACAGTAACTGATGGGGATGTTTTATTTACATCAGCTCTTTCAGCAGCAAATGGTATATCATTTGACCATTTCTTGACTACCCCAAGATATATTGTTGGTCGATATAATGGAGTTGCTGTTGGTAATTTCCCCGGAAATAATATTATAGAAACAGCTCCAAAAGTAATATTACAAGCATCAGGTACAGCAGGACAAACAAAAAGTTGTTTACTTTTAGGTATAGATGCAAATCAAACTGCAATAATATCAGGAATTTCTTATTATTTACAAGACAATGGGTCTATTGCTACAACTCCTACAAATCCTAAAGTAAAGGTGGGGGTTGGTTTATCTACTACAGAGATAATGTTTAATCCTATATATCCATTAGAAGAATTATCTGTAGGAATATCTGAATTGAAAGATGAATTATCAGGAATATTTACGCTTCCAAGTGGAGATAATATAATAGATTTTGAAGCATACATTCACTTTGATAAAACCCTTGATACTGCTTGGTCTCCTACATTTACAAACCCAATCAAAGGAAAGATGATAACTATCATAGCAACAGGAAATAATGCTGCATACACCCTTACATTACCTGCTTCTGTAAAAGGAGATATAAGTGGATGGGATGGGACAAAGACTAATCAATTACAGATATATTGTTTAGATGAGGCAACTCCTACATATTCAGTAACACTCTTAAATTGGTAGGCTTATGATGATGGGAAATAAACAATTAATGAGGAATAGTGAGGCTACTTATGACAGACCTACTTATATAAGTCATTTAACAACAATTAAGTCAGGTTGGCCATATACTATTGATATAAATATTCCATCGGATGTAATTTCTGGTGATTTAATACTTATTTTATTATGTGACAGTAATAATTCAAGTACTACTAATTGGGGGTTTTCAACAATATCAGGGTTTACAAGAGCACAAAGTTATGCAAGTTCTACGTATGATGCGGGATATGCTATTTATTGGAAAATTGCTGATGGTACAGAGAGCTCTTTCATAAATGCAACTTATACGTCAGCATCTATTGATGTCGTTGCATTTTGTGTGCATATAAAAGGAGCAAATCAAACAACCCCAATAGGAAGTATTGGCACAGCTGACGGAGATTCTTTTTCAACAACACATCCTATTACTGGAATAACTGGAAATATTGATGATTTAGGCTTTTATATATTTGCCTTTGATGGTGCAGATGGTTATCCATTTACTGTTACCGCTGGAGTTGGGTGGGAGTTAATTGGACAAGATAAGTCTGCTAATTTAACAACTGGTTCAAGTGGAACATTTGGAACTAAAGTATATAGTTCAACTGCTGCTGAAAATGTAACCATAGATACAAGTAGTAGTGATGGGTGTACATTTGTGCAATTTAGAATACAAAAATAAAATATATGAAAGCAATAATAATAAAAGGAGTTTTAAACATTAATAAATAAACAATTAATATGAAAGCAATTTTAAAAAATGGGAGTTTAAAATACCAAACTCAATACAAAGTCATTTATGACTTAGAAGGTAATCAATCTTCTACTATAGGAGCAACTGATGAACAGTGGGAAGCTTGGGGATTTAAAGAAGTAGTAGAACCTATAATTACAGAGAATCAGTATCTTGGAGAATATTATGAGACAGAAATTACAATCACAAGATATGTGATAAATAAAACTCCAGAAGTTATAGCACAGGAACTTGAAAATAGAAAAGCTCAAGCAGTATCTGGGTATGAAAGTGACACTGATAGTTTAATCAGAAGCGTTGTCGGAGAAAGAAGTAGTGAGTATGAGATAGCAGAACAAGAAGCTATTGTTTATAAAGCTGCAGGATATCCTGATGTTGATGTTCCCCCAAGTATAGGTTCTGATGCTATTGCAAATAACAGAACCAACACAGAGGCTTGTGATTTAATCTTGTCTATGGCAACTAATTGGAGAACTATGCAAATGGCACTAAGAGCAAATAGATTATTAGCTAAAGCAAATTCTAAAAGCGCTACAACGCTAACAGAATTACAGACTGTAATAGATACTTGGAATGGATTTATAAGTTATATTAAATCTCAGATAGTGGAGTAATGGGTGGAGTATTATTATTTTTAATAGCCTATATATTATTGTTACCTTTAACAGTGTGGAACTTCTATCTAGTAGAAAATAAAAAGGGGTATTTCAGAAGTACAGCTTTGAATCTTGACAAGTTTGCTAATAGGGAGTTTAGAACTCTTTGGAATAAGTTTCTAAGAACTGAGGATGGGTATCATTTTGGAATTATTGATGAAACTATTAGTAGTGCATTAGGTAAGAATGAAAGACATGGGACACTCACAAAGACAGGTAGAAGACTTGTTTGGATATTAAATAAGATAGATAAGAATCATTGTCAGAAATCAATTGAAGAATAATTAATAATTAAATATAAATAAATGGCAAATTTTACAATAACAGTAGATGGTTATACTAATCTACCACCAACATCAGTAGGAGATGGTTCAGTAACAACTGACCATGCAGCTTCTGTAACTTATACAAGAGCTATGTTTACTACTAATACAACTCCTCCATATAGTGACCCTGAAGGAGATGCAGCACTAAATTTAAAAATAACATCTTTACCAGCCGATGGTTTATTAAAATTAAATGGTGTAAATGTAACTTTAAATCAAATTTTAAGTTTTGTTGACCATATTGATGCAGGGTTATTTACATATGTACCAGATCCAACTATTTTAACAGCTTATAATGCATCCTTTACATTTGAAATTTCAGATGCAGGTTCTTTAACTTACGTGGCATAATAAACTATATATGGCTACATTTACTAATAAGATAAATAAATATGTACGTTCTTATACAGATACTATAAAAGGTATTGTAGAAGAGAGTTGCTCAGTTGTTACTAAAACTTATCAAGTAGGGGTAGTTGATACAATACCTGTAACTCCATCTATTATATTTCTATTAAAAGATTATATAGGTGGTACTAAAAAATGGTTACATATTAAGAATGTGTCATATAAATTAAATGGTGTTACTGTAACTAATGGTGTTTTTACATTAAAATATAATAGTATTGTACTAGCAGGACCATCATTAACCTCTATAGATATTTCAGGGGTTAGTGGTGGTGGTAGTATACCACTATTACAATTAGTAGCAGATATTTCATATGGTGAAGTAAATAGTAGAGTTATAACTTTTGATTATGCTATTGAAGATACTTTAGGTAATATAGAACAATACTTAACAACTACTATTTCATTAGCAACTATACAGTGTACAACATTAAGTAATCCTGTTATTACAAATATAACTACTAATACTCATGATTGTGGTTCCTTTATAGCAACTTCACATTTCTTAACAGTTACATTAGCAGAAGGAGATAAACTTTATACAAGATATAAAAATACAGTTAGAGGATTAGGTACATTTGCTGGATATGCAATGAGACAAGCATCTCCAGGAGTTGCTGGTACAAATCCATACACTGTAATAACTAGTATGGTAGCTTCTGATGGTTATAAATTTAATACTTATAATCCTATAGTTCCATTTAGTTCAGCACATACACCACCATGGAATATAGTACATTTAAGAATATATTTATGTTTAAATAGAATGTATGGTGATAATGCATCATTAGCGAATTCTCATACAGTAGAGTTTGATATTTTAAATTCAGCAGGAACTGTAATTCATACAGTAACTTTAATAGAGTCCAGACCAGGAATATAACATATGGCAATATTTAATCTACATATAAATCAACAAGAAACTAATCCAGTAGGTGGTGAAAACATAATTAGTGGTAGTTTAGTATATCTTGCCCCAGATGGTAAATGGTATAACACAACAGCTACTGATAAAACTAAGTCAACTACTGAAATAAAGTTAGCAATTACTAATAGTATATCAGAAGATGAGATAGAATTTATATCTTATGGAGAATATGTTTATCCAACTGGCACATTAGTTGCTGGTGCTAAATATTATATATCTGTATTATCTGGACAAATAACTACTACACAATATAATAATTCTACTAATGTTATTAGATATGTTGGTACAGCTAAAGATACTGCTGTTCTATTATTTAATCCAGACCAAACATATATTTCAGATTATAATTCTAAAGTAAATGATATTATAATTCAAGCTAGTAATGAAATAGATAATTCACATACTCATTTAGAAGAAGATATATCTGATTTAGATAAGTATACAATGAATGAGGTTGATATATTAACAGATAGTTTAGGATGGAAATTAAATGTTGATAGTATATTTAAATCTAAAATTACTAATGATAATACTGTTAATTTTATAGGTGGTACTGGAGTTACATTAGCTTATAATGCAATAAATAATGCAATAACTATAAATGGTTCTACACAATCTACTCCTAATTTACAAGAGGTAACTGATGTAGGAAATACTACTACAAATGTAATCAAATCTTCTACAAGTGCTGTTCAATTTAGTAGTTTAAATCCAGGAGGACAAATATTAGCTCAATCAGCAAGTTTGCAACTTATTTATTTAGAACCACTAAGTGGTCAAATACAAAGTTATAGAGGAAATATAAATGCTGGTAAATTACAATTTCCATCAACCACTGCAGATAGAATTTGGACATTACCAGATAAATCTGGAACAGTCGCTATGACTAGTGATATTCCTGCTTATTCAATACCAAATTTACAACAAGTAACAAATGTTGGGTATATAACAACAACTAGTTTAGAATCAGCTGCAAGTAGTGTAAGTTTTTCTAGAATAACAAATCAAGGATTTTTATACTTAGGATTAACTAGTACTATGAAAATGGATATTATTGCATTTCAAGGTAGAATCCATTCACAAGTAAACTCTACTTTTCAAAATACATTACAGTTTCCTGAAAATGCAACAGCTGCTTGGACTCAAACATTACCTAGTAAATCAGGGACAATCGCATTATTAAGTGATATAACTACTGGTACTGGTACTGTAACTAGTGTAGGTAGTGGTAATGGTATGAACTTTACTACATTTACTACTAGTGGTACTGTAACTTTAGGTACACCTAGCACATTAACCGCAGCAACTACAAATGCACTTACTGCTAATTCACATACTCACGCTATTACTGGATTTGAGCCAATATTAGGTAATCCTTCAACAAATGGTTATGTACTAAGTTCAACTACAACTGGTATTAGAAGTTGGGTACCTATGACAGGAGGTACAGATACATATCCTACAACTTTTGGGTGGACTGGTGGAACTAGTTCTGGTCCTACAGGGTCTCTTACTGGTACCTCACCAACAGTTTCTTTTGCAGCAATACCATCTGCATCTGCATCTGCATCGGGTGTTATTACAACTGGTACTCAAACAATTGCTGGGTTAAAAACATTTACAAGTAATCTAAATTTACTTAACGCAAATATAATAGTTACTGGTGGACAAATATCAGCACAAGGAGATATTGATACTAATGGATTTTTTGTAGTTAATAATACTTCTGGTGGTTATAAAATAACTGGTAAAGGAGCTGATGATATATTATTAGCAAGTGGAGGAACTACTTCTTTAGCAGCAATAGGAGGTGGAGGTGGTGTAACTAATTTAACAACAACACATGCTGCTACTACTGTAACTATTAATTCTGATACTGGTACTGATGCTATTATAAATGGTGCTACGGCTACATTAGCTGGAGTTGTAACTAATACAGCACAAACTTTTGCTGGTGTTAAAACTTTTAATAATACTATTGTTGCCATTTCTTATGTTAGGTCAGGTGGTACAAATGTTCAATTTTTAATGGCTGGTGGAGGCGTAGTTATTGGAGGTAGTGGTATATCAGTAGATGCAACTTCTGTAAAATTAGGTACATTAACTTCAAACTGGAATGCTGGTTCTACCTATACAATTACAGCTGCAGATTTTATAGGAAGTTCTGATAGAAGATTAAAGGAAAATATAGAATATTTATCTCCTAAAAAAATAAATTCTATCTATAAAAGTTTTAATTTTAAAACTAATAAACAATCAAGGATAGGGGTAATAGCACAAGAACTTGAAATAGAACATCCTGAATTTGTAAGAATAGATGAACAAGGAATGAAATCAGTATCATATAGTGATTTACATTCAGCAGAAATAGCTTATCTTAAATATAAAATAGAAAACCTAGAAGAATTAGTAAATAAATTAATTAAATAATGATAGCAACAACACTACCAATTAAACTATCAGATGTATGTCTTGAGTTGTATGGTAATACAAATACAGCAGGTAGAAGTTTAAACCAAGCTTTTACAGATGCAATAAGTTCATCATTTGATGCAACTTATGATAGTATAAATGGATATAGAAATAGCTTACAAAATTTTAGAGGGTATGGTGCTGTAGTATTATCTATAACTAGATATATTACAGTAGGAGGACCTTCTAATAGTTATTATGGTTATATTGAGGATTTTATGGGTTCTGTGGATAATAATGATATATCAATAGTAGGAGGACCTGGTGCTTATATTTATATGGCTTATGGTGGTGGACCTGAGTTCCAAGAAGAAATAATAATATATATTAAAAATAACCCAGTAATAGAACCACCAATTGGTACTGGTATTACTATAAATGGTGTTTTATATACACAAGCTAGTTCATTTATATGGGCTGATTATACCGCTAATGGGTGGCATTATAGATGGAGAAACATGCCTATTAATCCTTTTGGCACTACAGTCGGAGCTATTATACCAATAACTTTTACTACATAAAAATAATAAATTAATAATAAAACCTAATGAAAAATTGGGGGGAAATATATCATAGAATGATTGAACATTATACTCCGTTATTAACAAACATAAAGATTATGTTTGGGTTATCGAAGGGTAGCAACTTAGTTGGTGTCTCTACATCTTTATCTTTAGTTACAACTTTAATTAGCTACATCTTGAATGAGTCTTTCTTAGGAGTATCCGTTACATTATTAGTAGTAATATCAGCATTAATAATAGTTGACCAAGCATTAGGAACTACAGCATCAGCACATAAAGCAGAAGAAGCATTGTTAGAAGCTAATATTGATAAGTATGAAGAACATAAATTTAAAAGTAGTAAAATTATGTATACTATATTTAAATTTATATCAATATATTTATGGTTACTACTATCATTTACAGCATCACAACATGTTGAAGGGTTACTTTATTTAGAAGAAATTATACATGCATTATCATTAGTACCAATATTTTTATTTGGTTTACGAGAATATGTTAGTATAGGAGAAAGTTTAGAAGTATTATTTGGAAAAAAACCTTACTTATTTACATTAGCAAATAGGATATTTCAAATACTACAACTTAAATTCTTTAAAAAATTAGGTGGTGGAGATGATACTGTAGAAGTAAATGATAATGAACCTAATACAAATATATAATGCTACATATAAAATATAAAACATTACTTAACAAATATGGTATTAATACACCATTAAGACTAGCTCATTTTATGGCGCAAATAGAGCATGAAAGTGGATTAAAGCCAGTAGAAGAAAATCTTAATTATTCTGCTAAAAGAATGTTAGAAATATTTAAATATGATTTTGATACAAATAGAGATAAATGGTTAAGCCCTGAAGAGAAAGAAAAAGTAAAAGAATTACTTGGACATCCTAATAGAATTGCTAATTTTGTATATGCAAATCAAAATGGTAATGGTAGTGAAGCTAGTGGTGATGGTTGGAAATATAGAGGCAGAGGTTTCTTACAAATAACTCTAAAGTCAAACTATACTGCTTTATCAAAAGCTACAGGTGTAGATTATATTAATAATCCAGATTTACTATTAGGTGAAGCAGATGCTATGATATCAGCACTGTGGTTTTGGAATAAACATAATCTTAATAGTTGGGCAGATAAAGATGATATAAATAAAATAACTAAAATAATCAATGGTGGTTATAATGGTTTAACAAAACGAATAGAACTTTTAAATAAATATAAAAAATTATATAATGTCTAAAATAATAAATATAATTATAACGTTTATATCTGAAATTAAATGGACACCATTAAAAATTTCAATTACTGCAAATATATTATTAATATTAATGATAATATTTTTATTTAAAAGTTCTGAAATACAAGAACCAAAAGTAATTATTAAAGATAAACTAATTTATCTTCCAGGAAAAGAAGGAAAATTAGATACTATATATCTACCTAAATCAATTAATAAAATTAATCCTATTAATACTGAGTTATTATTAAAATATAATTCTCTAAAAGACACATTAGCAAGGTCAGATTTGTTCAAGACTGTTATTGAAGAAAGAGAATATAATGAAGTATATGAAGATAAAATACAAAAGATAAGTATTTATACTAAAGTACAAGGAAAGTTGCTTAAACAAGCTCCTAAGTATGAAATTAAACCATCTATCATATCAATTAAAGATACAACAGTAATTAATTATAATAAACCTTCTAGTAATAAGATACTATTAGGTATAGAAACTGGATTACCTTTAGATATTTTTATTAAAAAAGAACCTATAGACTTAAATCCAATAATAAAAGGTAATGTATATTTTCAAAATAAAAAAAGTAATATTATTACAGTTGGATTTGATTCTAATAAAACAATTTGGGCAGGCTATATATTTAAATTATAAAATAAACATAAAATAATTAGGAAATTCCGATTATTTTTCGTACCTTTGCATTATAAAATATATTAATTTTAAAATAAAAATATGATTCAAATTAATAAAGAACAAGTTAAAAGTTTTTTAAATAATAAAAAAGGATATTGCAAAGAAGGGTCAAAAAGGTTACAGGGGCTCTTAAATAAAAAAGGATATATCGCATCAATAAGAATATGTAAAGATGCATTAAAAGAAGTAAGACTTGAAACTAAAATATTAGATGTTAAATCGTCTAGAGATGTTTTTGCTGAGGCTTTTTTAAATAATATTTCAACTGAAAAAATAATTATAGAACCAAATAAATCTAAATATAATAAAAATGTATTAGTTATAGGAGACTTACACTTACCATTTTCTTTAGACGGATATTTAGAACATTGTATAAATACTTATAAAAAATATAATTGCAATGAAGTCGTATTTATAGGAGATATTATAGATAATCATGCAAGTTCCTATCATGAAACAGATCCTGATGGTTATAATGCTGGTCAAGAACTATCACAAGCAATTTCAGAGATAACTAAATGGTATAAAGCTTTCCCTAAAGCAACAGTTATTATAGGAAATCATGATAGAATTATTATGAGAAAAGCATACTCTAGTGGGTTATCTAGACATTGGATTAAAGATTATAGTGAAGTACTTAATACTCCAGAGTGGAACTTTGTAAATTCTATTGAAATAGATGATGTAAGATATATTCATGGAGAAGGAGGTACTGCTAGATCTAGAGTAAAATCTGATTTACAATCTACTGTTCAAGGGCATTTACATACACAATGTTATGTAGAATGGTTTGTAGGTAGTAAATTTAAATTATTTAGTATGCAGGTTGGTTGCGGGATTGATCATGAAAGTTATGCTATGGCATATGCAAAAGAAAATAAAAAACCAGCTATAGCTTGTGGAGTTATAATTGAGGGGATCACTCCTATTAATATAATGATGAATTTATAATGAATAATATACATGTTTACCTACATAGAAGACTAGATACCAATGCTATTTTTTATGTAGGTATTGGTAGTAAATATAGAACCTATAATAAATTAAATAGATCTTTATTTTGGAAAAGAATAGTTAATAAAGTTGGGTTTTCTATTGATATATTATATAATAATTTAACATGGGAAGAAGCTGCTAAAATAGAAAAAGAACTAATTCTTGAATATGGTAGAATAAATATAGGTACTGGTATTTTATGTAATTTAACAGATGGTGGAGAAGGTACATTAGGTAGAATTGTTTCAGAAGAAACTAGATTAAAAATTAGTAAATCTAATATTGGTAGAAAAGTTAGTAAAGAAGGTATTGAAAATTGTAGAAAAGCTCATTTAGGTAATACTTTAACTAAAAAAAGTATTGATAAAAGAACTTTAACTATGATTGATTCTGATAAATATAAACAAGGAACTAGTAAATATAAAGGGGTATCTTGGTGTAAGAGAAAGAAAAAGTGGAGAGCAACTATACATATGAATTCAAAATGTATACACATTGGTTATTTTTCAGATGAACATATTGCGTATGAGGAATATTTAAAATTATTAAATATTAAAAAAGAATACTTATTAAATAAAGGAACTTAACTATGGCACGAATAAATGAAATTACTTACGATGTATTAGAAGCTGTAAAAGCTTTTACTGATGATTCAGAGATAGATGAAAGATATATTATTTATCTATACAATATTAAAAGAGCTAAATACTTACGTCAAGATTTAAATAACTATCAAAAAACTGTAGATAATTCTATTAAACAAACTTTATGTTTAGGTATGGAATTAGTAGATATGAGTGAATGCAGTGTTGATTATTCTTGTGGTAGAATTCTACGTAGTAAACAACCAGTTCCTACACCTATAGAATTGCATAGTAAAGTAGCAATAACAAGTATTAAACCTACTACAAGAATATCTTTACCTTTTAACTTTATTACTAAAGATAAGGCTGCTTATATAGAAAACGCACCTTATCCTAATGCTATTTATGCATTTATAGATGTTGATAATTATATATATGCTTATAGTAAGGCTGATGACTATGCAATATTAGATTGTATAACTGTTACAGGTGTATTTGAAGACCCACTAAGTTTAGCAAATTATAGTAATTGCTGTAGTTGTGGGGATCCAATCCCTTGTTTTGATATAGATGAATCATCTTATCCTTTACAACCTCATTATGTAGATGTAATAAGAGATGAAATTATAAGAGATATATTAAGAACATATCAAATACCAGAAGATAAACAAAATGATGCAACGGATTCATAAAAGAAAGAGAGATTATGGAATGGAGGATTATTATAAATTCTATTTAAAAAAGAATAAAATAGATAAAGCATTATTTAATAAAATAATTACAGATTTTAATAATGAACTTATTAATATTATTATAGAAGATAATTTAATATATAATATACCATATATAGGACTTGAAATTGTTATAAAAAAAGATAAAAGAAAACCTAAAATAGTAAATGGTAAATTAATTAATAATATACCAATAGATTTTCAAGCAACTAATAAATTATGGGAATCAAATCCAGAATGTAAAGAAAAGAAATTATTAGTAAGATATAATAATTCACATACATCTGGTTATGTTTTTAGAATATATTGTAAGAAATTTAAATCTAATTTAAAAAATAGAAGTTTATTAAAATTCAAACCATCAAGAAAATTTCAACGAAGTTTAAGTGCAAGAATAAAAGATCCAAACAAAGATAATTTTGATGCATTTTTACTATACTAAAAATAATAACTATGTATAACGGACAAAATGTTTCGCTCAAAACAATACTATGGAAAGTATTAAATCAACCTATAGCTGCGGATCTAACTTATGAAGATGCTGCAGCTTTTGCAGTTGAAGCAATTAGATTAATAGGAGCACCTTTATCTTTTGAAGATATAGTTACAACTCCTATATTAGTAACAAATTATAAAGCTCCTTTACCTTCTAATTTATTAAATATTAGAGGTGTTAGAATTATAAATAATCTAGAAAATTTTGATGATGGAGCTATAGCATTAAGACATGCTACAGATATATATCATACTGGTGCAAGTTGTAATCCAGATAGTGATAATGATATTCCTTATGAATATACATATACTGTACAAAAAGGTATTATATTTACATCAATACCATCAGGATATGTACAAATAAGTTATAAAGGTTTACCAGTAGATGAAGATGGGTATCCTTTAATACCAAATGAACAAAAGACTTTATTAGCTATTGAATATTATATATTACATAGATTTATTGAACCATTATGGATTATAGGTAAAATAACAGATAAAGCATTTTCTTATATAGAACAAAAAAGACATTTCTATATGGGTGGTGCTGATACATCTTTAAAATTACAAAGTCAAGACCATTTAGAAAGTGTTATGAATACTATTAATAGACTTATTGTTAATGATAGTGCTCATTCTAATTTCTATAAAAATTCTGGACAACAAGAAAGACTTAAAAGATTTAATTAATTATGGCAAATAAAGTTGTAAAATATACATTTGAAGGTGCTAATCAGGATGTTACTAAAAGTAAACATCCTTTTCAGTATTATTTCGATGCACAGCATATAAGAATTATAGCTACAGATAGTCAATCAACAGGTAGTGTAACTAATGAAAAAGGTAATGAAATAGTAATTGCTATTCCTAATATAACTATAATAGGAAAACAAAATATTGCAATACAAGCTGTTAATAATACTGCAACTGTTACATTATTAACTAGTAAAGATATTAATGTATTAAGCAATGATATATTCTTATATCCTGTAACTGTAACTATACTTACACAACCAACAAAAGGTACTGTAACTGTAAATGCAGATAAAACTATTAGATATACAAATACAGTTAGCACAGTAGGTACTGATAGTTTTACATATCAAATTGATGATACATATAGTACATCTTCTGCAACAGTAGCAATCACACTTACTGAGGTTGTAAAACCCGTTATAGAAGTTCCAGATACAGATTTAGTAGTATTAAATAATTATGCTAATGGATTTTATTTTTATATGTTATCACCTTGTGATGTAAGATTACCAATTACAAGAGTTAAAACTACTATTAAAATTACTGATTTTAGTAAAGTTTATGGAATAATAGGAAGTGGGTATATAGGTTATGAAGGTAAAATAGCTTATACTAGTACTAATTTAAATGTTAATTGTGCTAATTTAGGTGCTATATATGGTACAAATTGTCCAACAATTGTATATAATTATAATAATTTAGAAACTTTAATATAATGAGTGAAACAAGTTTAGCTGGAACAATACAATATGGAACTGGCATATTAAAATATACAACTGGTTTAGAAATAGAATCACAACTATTATCTGGGGCATTACCTAATACATCTAATTCACAACAAATAATAGGTCATACAACAACAAGGGATAGTATTATACTATTTACTACTGATGACTTAGGAATGGACTGTATATGGAAATTAGATAATGTTTTAAGAGCAGCTTATGACCTTAAATTATTATATGTTAGAAATATGGGTTTTTCTAGTGAAAGACCTATACAAGCCGTATTCAACTATGAGAATGAAAATATACAAAAAGTATATTGGG